>Ga0247814_10000019_pt1 | contig 203160 bp, 170 predicted proteins | sample UWRJL179409R1_FD_179947 | JGI IMG/M metagenome (GOLD analysis project Ga0247814, IMG submission 179947) | Plant litter microbial communities from Arlington Agricultural Research Station in Wisconsin, United States - UWRJ-L179-409R-1 | ecosystem: Environmental > Terrestrial > Plant litter >...
TTTTCATGGTAGGATGAAATTTTTAACGGTATGAAAGATTGCTGCGCAATATATCCTTGATGATAAAGAAGCAAACAATCAAGGCTGCCGTATCCTAGCCTCGGATAATACGTCAATTGTTTTTAAAACGCAAAATGAGCCATTACGGTTGAAGAAACCTCCATTCCTCCATTTTGCTATGGTGTCTTCAGAGAGAAAGTTCCAACAAAACAATTTACTATTCTCCTCGCTACGATCCGAAGGCCGTATGCGCATTAGCAATGGCAGTAGCAAGGCAAAACCTATGCTCCTAGCTCTAGCAACCGGGTTTAACCCTCTGCCCTAACCTAGCACAATAGCAGTTCCGAAATTCCTGACTGTGATAGTACGAACGAGCTTGCCCAGCAGCGAAAAAAGAAAGACGACCAGCTTTCGCTCATTGTAAATCCAAGCCCACTCATTAAACCACACACTTTACGCATTGCCGCAAAAGATAGCCTATACAATGCCTAATATTGACTAATTATTCAGCGTCGGCCTTGTTGGGCCGTGGTTGCACAGGTATTTACTCAACAATAATCACCATGAAAAAATTAAGCATATTGGTTTTAGCTATTTTAATAGGCTTTGGCAGCTGTAAAAAAGAAGACAACACCGACAGGGATAAATTGGATATATTTTCCATTAACGGTACGGCCTCCTCACCATGGTACGGCACAGGTATCACAGAAGGCAATAAAGTTGCTAAAGCCTTTGTGAATTTGAAAAATAGAAAGGTATATACTTTTGATGAAGCATTGAGCCAGCAATCAGAATTGAATTTTGTTTTTTCCTCAAGTTACTATGCAGGAAATATCATCCAAGATTCGGCCCGCGAATTGAATGTATCTTCGCTAAATAGCGGAAGAGCTTGGTATACCAATACTGGCGACAGGAGTTTAGCAGAATTCGGTGTGCGAACCGAATGTACTTTTTATAGCTTAAATACCGAAGATCTGCCCAATTTTTCTGACTTGCAAAACCAACAACAATTAGCGGCCATTTTTGCGAAGCTTAAACCAGAAAATGCCAGGCAATTTTACAACTGTAATGAAGTTAATCCAACATCAAACCGTGTATTCAATATTGCCTTTAAAACACATCAAGGCAAAAGAGGTATTTTTAGGCTAACCAGTTATAGCCCAAATAAACCTTTCAGCTACGCCATAGAAGTTAGGATGGAGAAATGAGTTTAGATTCACTGCTTCTTAGCTACCACAAATAACTTGATCCTATTGGTTCAGTTGCTAAGCTCATCAAGGTCATTTTCTGGCTTTTTTGTAAGGTTAATCAAATCTACGTAAGTATTTTGATCGGCTGGCAAGATCACTTTTTTGTACCATAAACCAAATGCCGCATTTTTCCTTTGGCTCACCAGCGCAAAACAACCTGTTGGTTGCACTAGCACCAGCATTATTGACCTTGTGTTGAAATGAAAGGCTGCTAGAATATTAGCCCTGGCTATGATACAAGATTTGCTAACCTGATAAAAATCTTCGTTGGCCAGGTCTAATATGGTACGATTAAGGCTCACTGTCCAACCCCAATTTACACCTTTCCAGTCGTAGCAGAACATCTCCCTGTCTCTACTAAAAATGATGGCGATCTCTGCTACTGCAACAAAGGCTGGTAATGAATATGCCGAGGGTGTAGGCTGTACAATTATATTTTCTGCTTCTGGCAACTGCAACACGGTTTGCTCCGTAAATTCAGCAATTGCATTTGCAAGGAGCTTTTGGTTGTGCTCCTGTATAATAAATTGGTTTTGCCTCCTTTTCTTCGCCACAATTTTTAGCACCTGTACCAAATAATGGATGGGGTAATAAATATTGGTAATCAAAATCATTAAACATAATGAAGTGAATACCCTTTCAAAATAAGTGGTTTGTGCTAAACTGTAGTTATTTGCTGTAAAATAAATCCAAATGAATAAAACCGCAATGGCAATCGGAAAAGCTACGCCTAAAGTTAGCTGTAAGGCAATGCGGTAAAATGGTCTTTTAAACCAATTATACCTTCTATCCAGCGCAATGCTAATGTAATTGATCAGTTTACTGATACCGATGCTGATGAAGCAGCTTACCAAAATAGCCAGCAAATAGCCATCAACCAGGTGCAGTTCTGCCCAGCTGTCTGGCTCGCTCAGGTATACCATTCCAATGCCAATAAGGCAAGCAATTGTCCATCGCATCCAGCGTTTAATGTATTTGATATCTCCCAGTTCTTCTAAATCTGCAAAGGCTTCCATAGGCAAAAAAAAAAGACAATATAGCTAAAAGTTTTAAGCCATGCAAAATCTGTAAGCAAGACAAATGCGGCAATTTGTAGCGTTGGTAGCGATTTTTCTACGCGTTGGTTGCATTTTAAGCGCCAAAATTTGCGTTCCCTTTTGTTGCCATTTAGTTTAGCATTATTAAATGTTGCCGGGTTGCATGCCCGGTTAGTATTAACCTAAACTTATATTATGCACAAACAACCCTTTACACAAGCGGGCTTTCTTGCCCTGCAGGCGCAGCTGTATCAACTTAATGATACCTTGCTACAGCTCGAAGCAGATGCCATTGCCCTCAATTTCGAGCACTGGTTTTTTAACCACTTGGATGTGAGTTTAAACCAATTGTCGTTTTTAAATGAAATTAGCCCAAAGGCACTTTCATTTATAGCCAAACAAACTTCGTTCGCCGTAGCTAACCGATTGCCAGTAAGCTTATTAAAAGACGAAGAGGAAGGCGACAAAACAGGCAAGGTAATTAAACCTAAAAGTAGCTTTACCGTTACCGCGGGCAGTGATGGACAAATGGTGGTAGAAGGTGAACTTCTCCTCCAAATCTATTATGTAAGTTAAGCCATGAAATCATCCCTATTCCATTAACCCTATCAGACGGTGCGAGCTGGTAGGGTTATTTCAAAATTCCTAATTGAGCATTTACAATTTAACCTTAAAAAAAGCCCATGCCTCACAAGCTTTCGATGAAACCAACGTAGCATTTAGAGCCGAATGGAAAAATATTTAACCTAGTACTATGCTGCTTAAAACCAGCTACTATTATTTAAAATTCATACTATGCGCAAATATCAACTCGTAGATAGGTACCCAATACCTAAGCGATTTATAGTGACCTTAAGACCAGAAAGGCTACAAACCGCATTGCCCTCTGTACCCAGAGCTGTAGCCGACGACGTTACCCTCGTAATTTTGCTAGTTGCAGTGGCTACAGCAGTACTACTTCGAGAAGCTACTTTTGACAAGGATGTTATTTACATGGTGGCTACAGGCTGTGCCTTGTTGGCCATATGTGTAATTACCCTGCTGTATCAGCTTGATAATGAAACTGAAAATATAGAAATTGCCCGTCAAAACAATTTGATGAAAACTGAGGTGTCTAAACAGCAAACTGCATTAGACAACTGTTACCACGCCTACCTCAACCACCCCATCCATCAAAAAATGACCTATTGTTGCCAAGCTTATTATTCATACCTAAAAAATCAAACAAGACTCCAAAACGAACTGAGGCAAGCTCCCTACCTTGCAAGGTTATACGCCAAAGAAAATGCTTGGCTAGAGCACATCCAACCATTTCCTCACCTGCTATTATATGAAGACTTTTTCAATATACCTCGGGGAAAAAGGCTAGAGGCAATGGGCGTGATGATGATGGAAGATTTTTATAGTTACTATAATCACCATGGTGTGTTCTACCTACGTAAATATTTTAGTATGACAGAAATCAGGAAATTTTTACCAATACATAGGCAACTCGTTAACAGCTTTACCTACGTTGAAAATGAGCAAGATATTAACGACCTAAAACTAACATTTATCGAAGAAATAGAAGAAGAGCTCGATGATAGCACATGGGATTATGAACACTGCCTTCGAAATATCACCATCACTAGAAACGAACGTTTGCATATCTACCTCAGCTTTAGAGGTAAATACAGTCAACTCATCAAACGAGCTACCGTAGCCGGTTAAGCGAAAGTTTATGGAAAACATCCTGCATTTAGCCGAACTTAAAACCAAACTCCAAAGCTTTGGAGCTTTGCGCCCAGAAGCATGGGAAAGGATTCTGCAATTGTGCCAACAAACTGCAGTTAAAACTGGCGAAAGTTTAATCCGTAAACAAGGTACACTGGCCTACATTGCCCAAGGTTTGTTAAAAGAATATGATGCACAGCACAGAACCCAGCCTGCTATCATCAATTTTAATGGGCCTAAGCAAAGTATAATTACCCGCAAACACAACCAAAGCCATTATTTAAAGGCAGCTAATCCTAGCCTTGTGTATTATTGGGATTTTGAAGACCTCCAAAAACTTTATCAAGAGTTTAAAGAATTGAAAGCCATTTACGATGCCTTAATTGCCGAATATGATGAACTGCTGCTGTTTAGGATGCATTTATTAGAACTACCCGTTCAAAAACGAATAGACACATTTAGGTTAATTTTTAAACCAATGCTGCCTTACCTCAAAAAGAAAGATATGGCCAATTACCTGCACCTCAACTATTCTTTTTTTGTAAACCAAACCAACAAGAGATCTTAAGGAAATCATCAGCTACGCAATTGCAATTGCTCGTTTTGGCCTAAAAGTGTTGTACACTACACTTTTTTATATCGTACAGTAAACCTTCATCAGCATTTTTTGCCTCTAATTTTACTTTATCTAGGCAATAATGCCATAGGCTAAAGAAGGAGGGCGTGACAAAGATGAACAACAATTAGCAGGTTACGCACCTGCGGTGGTGTACACCACCAGAACCATTGGCTAACAACAACTACGACGATGCAAAAACTAAACCACAAAAACATCAGCTTAAACCTAAGCGACCAAAGCAAAACGAACCTGATCTGGGCTATCTGCTATTGCTGTATATTTCTGTTAAGCTATACCGCATACGCCAAAATTGAAGATCATAGCAGGTTTTATAAAGGCCTGCTAAACATTTCCTATATTGGAGATTATGCACTTTTGATCAGTTGGTTGGTTCCGCTAAGCGAAATACTGATCGCCGTTTTGTTATTGATACCCAAAATGCAAAAATTGGGTTTGTATCTATTTGCAGTGATGATGGGTGTGTTTACCCTTTACATTGCCAGCATGTTGTTATGGGCAACAAAATTGCCCTGCCACTGCGGTGGTGCCATCGAAAAACTAAGTTGGAACCAGCACCTCTGGTTTAACCTGGGCTTTATTGCCTTGGCAAGTCTGGCCATCTGGCTTAAAAAACAATCGAAATAATTTAAAAAACTAAGAAAATGAACAACATTAAAAAATTAGCATTGGGGCTATTGGTAGCTGCCTTTGCATTTGGTTTCAGTGCGTTTAAAAGTGCACAAAAGGTTGATGAAGTAAGATACGTACAAACAGACACCGATCTTTGGGAAAAAGTAGATCCTGCTGTTTACAATAGCAGTTTCTGCGAAGATGATTCAGAGAAAGCCTGTTTCTACTTGCAAAATACTTCAGATCCAACGGATCATGGTGCGAGCTTAACATCAGCGCAAATTAATCTTATACCTAGCATGCAGCCAAGTGCTACAGAAGGTTTATATGTTGGTCCTATAAATTAAAAGGCAACAAAATCTAAGCAAAGGGAGGATCAGATTATTGACCCTCCCTTTATTTTACTGTAATGCTGTAGCTATTAATTTTTCGATCTTTGCCATATCCGAGAGTGGCGGATTGGCGTCATACATATGTCTATCCTTCAGTATAAACAATGTAGGAAATAGACTTACATTATAGCTTTTTAACAATGGATGCGTTGCTTTTGCCCCTTCCATATCCTGCCCCGCATACAGGTTAATTGCCTCCTTCGAGGTATACAAGCCCTTTTTGACGCTTTCTAACCACATCTTCTTTGTCCTGTCTACATTTATGGTAACAAATTTTACCCTCTGATCATTCTTATATTTCTCATGTATGGGCATCATCGCCTGGTGCAGGTCTACACAGTTCAAACATCCAGTATACCAAAAATCGATAAGCACAACCTTATCTTTGAGTTCATTTAACACCACTTTTTGGCCGTTATTATCTTCCAGTTCGAAAGGATAAAAGAGACGGCCAGCCTCCTTTGGATATCTTATACTATTGATCATCTCCCGATAAGCAACATTGTTAACCAATGCCAAGCTTTCGTCAAAAAAAGTATTGATTTCGCTGCTGTTGATATAATGGAGTAAAAACAACAGTACTAGTTTTTCTCTTAGCAAACCCCTGTATTTTGTTTTGATATCCATAAAGACCAGACGTTTGTTATTGGCAGCTAAGACCACTCCATCTCCAACAACTTTTACCTGATCCATGATGATTTTTTGAAGCAGAAATTTGCCATAAATGGGTGCCATTGCAAGGTTTACTGTTTCTAACTGAGAGAGCTGCGCTTTATCAGCGTTAAGGTATTCGCTACTTCTTAAAAAAGCACTAATTTTTGAGGCATTGCTATAATAAATACTTTGTGCCCTAAACCATTTGTAGTAGCGTTGGCCTACACAGTTTGCCTTCATCATTTCGGTCATTTCTTTACCCATTACACTTTCATATTTAGCAATTACTGCCATCTGCAGGTTAAGTACCAAATCACGTTCGCTAGACCTTCTACTGAGGTAGCTATCCCAATTTGCTTCAATTGTCTTTTTACCATTGCTAACTTGAGCGAGCTTGTACACCTCGCTCTGGCATTGTAATTTTGCCGCACCCTTACCCTCAAAATTAAAATAGCTATTGGAAAGGATACATTGAATATGATCCCCCCTTTCAAAAAGATACACATTATCAGTATCAGACCAGTAATTTCCAGATGGCATTCCGTTAAGGCTAAAAGTAACGTACCAGAACTTTTTAGGTGCCGGGATCACTAATTTAAACCTACGTCTGTTAGTGGTTTTAATGTTATATTTCTTTACAAAGGCTCTGGCACGGTTGTCGTCGAAGCTGGATACGCTAATGATCAATTCGACCTCCTTATTTGGTGTTTTTTCCAATGAGGTATCTGCAACCATACCTTCGATCAGTACATCCTCACCAGAATTGGTAAAAATTGGCTCTTGCGCTAGGCAAAGGTTAAGCCATCCCATAACTAGGCCTGTAAGGATTAATATTTTTCTCTTCATTATCTTATATTTTGTTCGATGCCACTTAAACTAATTTCATTTTCAGGTATAGGAAATACATAGGCCCTGCTATTTGGCGCAAGGGAATAGACCTTGCCCTGTAGGGTTCTAGTGAGCGCGATATTTCTGCCTTCTTTATTCAATCGCTTAATGTCATCCCATCTGTTATTTCGCCATACCAGTTCTTTTCGGCGTTCTAGCAACACACGGTCAATTGCCGCTATTGTGTTTTGAGCAGTAGCTGGCTGATAGGGTTGTGCAGGAGTAGAAAGTGCAGCATTCCATCTTTTGATCAATAATTGGTCTAACACCAACATGGCAGCAGTGGCCTCTCCCTTTCTTGCTAAACATTCTGCTTTATTTAACAATACCTCGTCTGTAGCCAAACCGATAAATGGATATAGACCCGGACCGCTGTAGCCACCCTTCATATCGTAAGTCCCATCTGCCTGTTTTTTAAAAAAGATAGCAAGCCTTAGATCATTAACCCCGTAAAGACCAATCAGTTCATCGCTAACCTGTATTACCGTATTGTTTGTAGAGGTGCTGTAAGACGCATCGTTAACCGCTCTTTTGCTATAGATCACCTCATCATGGTTATAATCAAAAGGGTATTGAGAGGTTTTGCTAAGCCCATTGTAGTCGATCAATTTACTATACAATTGTAGGCAGCTATCTGCATGTCTTTCTGCTTCGGGATATCTCCTTTGGTTAAGATAGATACGAGATAGCAGGGCATGTACTGCCGCTACCGAGGGCCTTGTTCTTCCCATAGGCGGCTGGTCTACCAAAAGTTGCCTCGCTTGCACCAGGTCTGTAAAAATCTGATCATAAGTTTTAGCCACGCTAGCCCTTTGTTCCATTACATCAATACTGGGCTTTAACCTCAAGGGCACTCCAAGATCTGTAGTTGCAGTTGCAGGCTCGTAAAAGTTCGCAAAATTATTAACCAATTCGTAATAGGCAAAAGCCCTGGTAAAAAGTGCAGCTCCTTTTATATCGTTCCACTGTTGTTGATTGAGTGGCGTTACAGGGATTTCAGCTACATTTACCAATATGTTATTGGCATAAAATATAGCGCTATAAGGTTGGTTCCAATGTGGACTATCCTGCCCCTCGTAAAGATCTTTTGCCCAGATATAGGCATTTCTAGCGGTAACACTTCGGGCAGCCGTCCATGTAGCGTCGGTGGTGTAGCGATACTCGTCGGCAGATAATACGCCCAGCCCTGTACTTACGTTAAGCACCTCGGGGTTATCCAATAGTTTCTGCAGTTCATCAAGCGTTTTGGGCATCACAATCTGTGTGCTTGGCTTGGCCTCCAAAAATTCCTTTTTACAAGCTAAGGTTAGGCTCAGCAAGCCAACAACTGCAAATAGCAGTATATATTTGTTTCTCCTCATGATTAAAAATTAGTTTTGATACCAAATGCAATTGATCTAGGAGTTGGATAGCCAGCCAATGCATCTGGATCAATTTGATGCTGGTTAGCCCGCCAAAGTATGCCCAGATTAGCGACATAGGTATAGATGGATAATGGATGTTTTTTAAAGTAGCCACTGTTTACACTATAATTCAGCTGTATATCCTGCAAGCGGATGTGGTCTCCTTTCTCCACCAGCGTTGCAGCATAGCCGTAAAAGTCATTTCGCCCAGAATTGGCTGGGTAAGCTAGGGAGGGCACTTCGGTATGGAGTTCGTCTCCAGCTTTCTGCCACCTGCGCCCATAATCTGGCTGATCGTAACTGCCACTAAATAGAGCTGGATAACTTAATGATCGCCTTCTGATGAAATAACCCGCTTTATAGATGAGATTGAAAGAAATCTCTAAGGAGCCATAACTTAAGGTATTTCTAATGCTGCCAAAAAATATGGGTGTGGCAGAACCGAAAAACTGCAATTGGCTTCTATCTGTTGTGTTTCTAATTTTGGTATAATCTATTGTTTTTTCGCCAAATAATTCCCCTTGTGGATTACCCTGTGCATCCAAACCAGCCCATTTAAATGCGAACACCGCATTAATGGGATAACCGGGAAGTGGAGAGAGACTGTAGGTAGAAGCTTTTACAATATCGGCATTATTGCCCACTGCCGCCCAATATTTGGTTACTTTATCCTTTGCGTAATTACCAATAAAAGTGGTTTGCCATCGCAGCTTTTGGTCTATCCATGTGGCATTTAATTGCACATCAACCCCTTGTGTTAAGGTATTTGCCGTATTTCCGGTGAATAGCGACACTCCTGTTTGCGGTGCAATGGGGCTGGTAGCAATTAGGTCTGTGCCTTGCTTCTGGTACCAATCTACACTGCCACTAAATTTCGCCTTAAGCGTTGCGAAATTCAGCCCAACATTTACATTCCTTACTTTTTCCCACCTTAGGTTATCATTTGGAGGATTGACAATCTGATTGAAAGGCTGTTTGGTGTATTGATTAATTGCCGAGGCAGATTCTGCCGTTAGATAGGCCGTTACACTACTGTTTACATTGCCGTTATAACCATAGGTTGCCCGTAGCCCAAGTTGCGAAAGCCAATTGATACCCAGCTTGGTTTCTTTGATGAGGTTCCATAACAGCCCTGCCGACCATAAAGGCACCCCCTTTTGATTGGCTTTAACTCCATAAAGATTGGATTCGTCTTCTCTCACACTTCCCGTAAGGGTATATTTGCCCTGATAGCTATAAGAGAAGTTGGCAAATGCAGATACATACCTGTCGAGTGTGCCATTTAACCTCGGTCCCTCTCCAATTCTAGAAACACCCCCACTGTAATAGTTGGTGAAATTGGATATGGGGTCTACGATGGCACTGCTGGCCGTTTCGGCATCGTAACCATAAACCGTAAAACCATTAGAACCTACCTGATTTTCCCTTGCCTCTAGTCCGGCAATGGCACTAATGAGGTGTTGGTTACCGTAACTTTGGTTAAAATCTAGCTGCAACCTGGCGCTGTTACTGGCAGTATTAATGATGGTAGGCCTATAAATACCGCCAATAGGAATCGGTCTGCTTACCACACCTGTGCTAGCATTAATGGCACTATAGGTATTGATTAGGTTTCGGGTATAAAAAGAATTAGCCTGATCCAATGCCTCAATTTTATTGCTTGCACTGTAATACTGATATTTGGCTAAAACATTAAAACCCGCCAAAAGCTTGTAATTTAAGCCCACGTTGATCCGGTAATCGGTTAGTTCGCTTTTTCTGCTCGAATAACCCTGTTGCAATTCTTCTAATGGTCTGTATTTCCAGTCTAACAATTTGCCAGCACCTGCCGTATCGGTATAAGCTGCACTTAATGCATTTCTGATCACCACTGCAAGCGGATTACCGTCATTATCGGCCAAACGTTCGTAAGGAACAAAGGCTGCTCTGCGCTGCGGAAATTTATTGGTATTTAAAGATCTCGAAAAAGACAAATCTGTGGTAACAGCCAATTTTTCTTTTAGCAGAAAATAGTTGTTGTTTCCCTTTAAACTGATCCTATCATCGCTTTGTCCAGTATTGGTTGACGAATTACTGTCGTAACCTGCACTAAAATAGTAGGTCTGCTGTGCTGCACCCCCATTAATGTCTAGGTTATACCTTTGCCTTACACTTGGTCGGTAAAAGTACTCGAGCAATTGCGTTCTATTGTCTATCAATTTCAGTTCCTCAATCTGTTTATTGCCTGCATCTGCATAACTAGGGTTTGCCTTGATCTGTTGTAGGATTGCTACCACTGGGCTAATGCTTTGGTAACCGCTGTTGATGGCTGCTGTATACTCTCCCTTTTGAAATAGGTAACGCTCTAATTCTATAAACTCGCCAGAACTTAATTGGGGCTGATAAAACAGGTCTGGTTTTGCCCCAATCGTTACATCGGTTTTAAGGCGTACTTGTGGCTTTTTATTGAGCGTACCTTTTTTGGTGGTTACTACAATTACCCCATTACCAGCCCTTACCCCCCAAATAGAGGCAGCCGCAGCATCTTTTAAAATGGTAATCTGATCAATTGTTTCCGGATTAATGGTATTCAGGTCTCCATCGAATGGGAAGTTATCTACTACTATTAATGGTGTGGTATTGGAGAAAATGGTGCTTCTGCCCCTTACACTGATCCCTGTGGCGTTACCCACACTGTTATCGAACAACAATCCATTACTAACACCTTTTAGCCTACTTAAAAAATCTGAAGATACCGTTCGCTCCAAGGTTTTGTTATCTATAACCGTAAAACTCCCCGTAGCCCGCTCTTTGGGCAAAGTTTGGTAACCTGTACTTACTACATTTACTTCTTGTAGCGTATTTTCTTTGCTAGTCAAGCTAATCAGTAATGTTGTAGTTAAAGGAATAGCAACTGTTTGTTCTTTTATAACATAGCCCAAATATTGTACGCTAAGCTGGTAGTTGCCTTTAGCTAAAGTTAGTTCGAAATACCCTTCGGTATTGCTCATCACTGTTTGTGCTGGTTGTAACACTTTTATGGTTGCCCCACCTAGTGGTTCTTGGCTTTGGGCATCGATTACCCTGCCCTTTATTTTCTCTTGTGCCCCAACATTAAGGCAAAACGCCAATAGCGTTAATATGATGATAATATAGTTTTTCATTGGTTTAGTTTATGGTTTAAAAGCCCCACCCTAACTCCCGAAACCAGTTCGGGATAAACTCTCCCCGAAGGAGAGGGAAAAGTGTAGCTATATAGTTGTTACGAAAATTAAAAAAGCGGGCATAGCAATCCCCTTAGGGCTAAAAGCCTTATTTTTTACTCGTGATTGCCTACCTACGATAAACAAGCGAGCGCAGTCCCGACTGGTCGGGATGACAATCTGTTTTCATGAAATAAAAAAAAGCGGGTGGCACCTTTGCCGAAGGCAAAGGCTTAACTATTATCACCTAAAATAAACACGGAAAGCCACCCGCTTATGCCCTTAGCTCACACCGGTGATTTGATGATGAGTGCAAACAATTGTTTTTGGCTTAAGATTGGGCTTGAAGATAATGAAAAAACAGCAAAAACCCAAGCTGCTTGATGAAGTGCTTTTAAAATTTGGTTTGCATGGTTGTTTAGTTTTTTCATTACTTATATTTTAATATTGGTTTTTCCTCGTTAACCGTTATTGCGAACGCGATTTTTCATTGCGTGTGGCAATCTCTTTAGCGATTTGTCATCCAGAGCAAAGCGAAGGATCTCATTACGTTAGGCCCACACACCTCCTTGCCACAGCTGCCGCCGCTGTAGGCTCTTTCTTTTTTTCTTGATAAAAAAAGAAACAAAAAAATCAAGGCTGCACTGGCTCTCCTAAAAATCCAAACGTTGCGCTAAACAAAAAGAACTCGCTGCCAGCCGCGGCTGGCGGGCGCTCAAACAGCTTTGTGTTTTTAATGCTCCACTTATTAGATTTCATCTCAAGCTATTATTATTTTTAGCGGTGAGATGGAACTTATTAACATAAATTAAGCATTTATGTTAAACGGTTTTTTAACGTCGCCCCACTGAGGCCATATACGTACTCGTGTAGAAGGATCTTAAAGAAAAAACCCTGCCCCTTAAATTTAACTATTAACCTAAAATTATATCTATGCAAAGGAAGCAGGGTTTAATAAGATCAAACCGGGCTTTTGATAATGAGTGCAAACAATTGTTTTTGGGTAATGATTGGGTTTGGAGCTAACGAAAAAACAGCAAAAACCAAAGCTGCTTGAAGAAGCGCTTTTAAAATTGGGTTTAACTTTTTGGTTAGTTTTTTCATTACTCGTATTGGTTACGAGTCTGAGATATAAAGAGCACCATAGCTAGGCTCTAAATACCACCTTGCTAGGCTTTCGACGGCCCTTTGAAATGGATTTACAATAGAGCCCGAGCGCTACAGTGTTTACAAAAGTAAACAAAATATCGCTACAGGCATTAATCTATTGTCCTCCTTCAAATGCATTTGTCGAAATTTAGCAAGAGAGACTCTTTAATTAACACCATTAAATCATTGGAACATAAATCCTGATGACTAATAAAATCAAATATAACATATAATCTCAATAAATGCAAATAATTGCACTTTTTGAGATTATATGTGTTTCGAAATTAGCTGTATGGCTATCCAAAACAATATTTTAGCGGAAAACATCAATTTATTGGTAGAGGCATCCGGTCTAACAGATGAGACTTTTTCGAATATGATGGGTTTTTCCTTAAGAAAGTTGAAATATATGAGAAAAGGGAATACCAATTTAAAATTAATTGATTTAGTTAAAATCAGTGATTTTTTTCAGATAAAAGACCTTACATCAAAAATAGTGGTTATAGATGGAAACCTGAGGAGTAAACTTTTAAAAATCCATAAGGGAAATAAAGAATATGAAAAGCATTTGGAAGAGGCACCAACCATCGTTTATGCAATTAAGCAATGTTTACTGAAAGTCGGTTATGTTAATTTTCCTGCTCAAATTAGAGACATAAAGCAAGCTTTTAGAAAGCAGGGATGGGAATATAATAGTTCTTCTATTTCAACTGCATTAAAAAGAATGCCAGATTTAATTAGAATTGAACAGCATCCAACTAAAAAAGGAACATTTCTTTACAGCAGAATAAAGCAATAGCTATCTAAGATAATTATTCAAGTCTATGCCAAAAACTAAGAGCATAATTCCATAAACAACGCACTAAATAAGAATTAGCCATAACACTATTTTAGAAAAAGCAGCAATATTGTGATATAAATTGTTTCTTTTCATTGATGGATATTAACTAATATAATAAAATTAAGATGGGAAAATTAAGAATGTCTAAGAATTTAATTGGACAACTGGGAGAATTATTTTTTGAACATTATTGTATACAAAATGGATATGCGTACATCAAACTAGAACACATCTATAATATTAGAGAATGAATAAGGGGTATTTTATCATAAAGCATTTTACAAAAAAGTGGAATGGAATTTAAAGGTAACTCATTACACTTAACATTAAAAAGAATGCCGGATTTGATCACAATTGAACATCACTCAACTAAAAAAGGACATTTCTTTACAGCAAGAAATAATTCATTACTTAGTCACGAGCGAAATTCCCATACCTAGCAAGCATAACAAAATGAACGCGATAATTTCTTATTGAAATATTGCTATCTAAAAAGGTAGATCATCTTCTGGTTGCACTTCAGTTATTGGATTTTCACGATTTCCAACAATCTCTTGGCTGGCGAGAGAAGCAAGTAATGCATCCATAGTTTCTTCTACTTTATAATATTGATCACTGACAGCTTTATAAAGTTGCTTAAGCAATTCAAAACTTTCGGGTGAAGCATTATCATGATGGGTATTGAAGCTCTCAATCGGGTCTCCATTTATATTAAAAATCGTGATTAAATATATATCTGGATCACTATATTCCTCGGGCCAATGAATAATAGTTATTGCCATTCCTTCAGTTGCGGAAAGTTTAAATTGATTATATGCACTTCCTTTATTCCAAATTGCTGTTTTAGCCGCAGTTCTTAGAATTAAAAGTTCAATAAGTTTTTTTAATTTTTCAGGAATCATAATTTGTAATTTTTAATTTAACTTCAACGCTAAGAAATATTGTTGATAATGTCTCAAGGTTTCTACTTATTATAGATTTATCTATTTTGCCTTTGGGCTTTAGTTGAAATGTTTGAAAGTTATCTAGATCAATATTAAAATTTTCAAAGACATTCTTGAATTCTTTTTTTGATACCAATGAAGTATAGTGTTCTTGATTGCGTAAGCTATTAAGAATAACTTTTAAATCCCTCATCCTTAATATACACATTTCGATTTTATCATCTCTTAAATATCCCTGAATTTCATCAATCATTGCTACTTTCCTTGATAAATCAGAAAGCATAATAATATTATTATTAAGCACTAAATTTTCATTAACCTTACGTTGAGTTTCTAATGAAATTTGCTTGATAGAAAGTATCTGGATATAGGCAATTATAATTCCGAGTACAGATAATATAAAACCAATTATCCCTAAAACATTAAGAAAGCTTCTTTCCTCAGGAGACAAAAAGAAAAATAAAATGACCGTAGTCGAAAGTGAAATACCAATAACCGAAAATATTTTCTGCCGATAGTTTAAGCCTAAAAGCATAGATTTTGATGAAATAAAAGCTTAAGTATCTGCATCTAATTGAGCATTAATGAGTAATCAATTATAAGAATTTTTATCGATAAAAGAAAATTAAACCAATGAATTATTGCTGAGTTTTTTGAAATTCCATATTTTTGATTCTAGCAATTAAAGCGTAAAAAACTACCATTAAAAACATAAAGAGCACGTTAATCCAAAAACCTGCACCTCTAACTATGTAGCGTAACACAAACAATTAAGAAAAGGGCAAGCAGAAGAATCACTATTATTTCATATTCTGCATACGATCAATCATGGCGTTAACAAAATAACCGAATAGGACAACACTAATTAAGACTTGTACGAATACAAATATACGGATATATGTATGGTTTGGGAGAATATCTCCAAAATTAGAGGCTGTAGCTATACCTGAACTAAAATAAATAAAATCAGTCAGGCCTAGTCTTTTCATTCTATTGGAATGAAAAGCAATCCCTAGGTCAGTTATCGCAATCTTAATTGCAAGAATAGAATCTAGGACTGGAGACTTTGCATAATACAACTGCAGTAAGGTATCCCCATTACGCCTATTTTGCTCAAATAACTTAGCATCAAAATAACTCGAAAATCCTCTATCATACAGCATAAGTATAAGTTTAGATTCTTGAAGCGTAAGATTTTGAAGTCTCACATTATAATCAAGTGCTTTAGCGGCAGCAGCAACATCTCCATCATTCCCACTACGCCGCATGTTATCTGCAATTAACTTTTGAACTTGCCTTTTTTGTTTAATGATAAATGCAGTTCGCAAAGTGATGCTGTCGCCTAAATTTTTATCATAACTTTTCCAGAGCTGTTCATTAAGTTTCTTTGACCGTAAATGAATCAACTTTAACGAATCCTCTATTACCAACTCCCGCTTTTCAAAATCTCGTAATTTATCGTACTGAAAGGTAATCTGTTCATTCAGATCTAACACATTTTTATCTTTTCGCTTATCGAACTCGGATGGTAACTCATTAATCACCACAGTTGGGCGAAGTGTTTGTTGATTATATTCTTCGCTTACTATAAAATAACTGGTATTTAAGATCCAGAAAAACCAGTAAACACATCCAAATATTAAAATTGACAGTATATATAACCAAAATAAATTTATTGTTTTTTTCAAATTCATCATTTAAATTAAATCTGGTTCTTTTGATCTTTATAATTATTTATCTTAACTCCCAATCTGGCTCAGGCTTCTTTATTGTACTTTAATTACTTAACGCTATATGTTTAGCCTCATTTACTACAATTTGTGGCTTATCATTATACAAAACCAGTTTACCAGTAATACAAACCTTTTTATTTAAAAAAGCTTTTTCTGGTTCTTTAAATTTTTCTAAATCCGCTTTGTAAATAACTACAGTTAATAACTGCTTAGGAAATTCAGCACCTAAATTGATTAGGGTTAAATTTGGCAAGGCTCTTGTGGTGTAAACAGAGTCGCAAATAGTAACCGTTTCACCAATGTGCTTGGAAATATCTTTAATGCTAATAGTAGTTTGTGCTTTTGTAAATACAGCAACAGTGCAGAGCAAGATTATGAGGGTTAGTTTTTTCATAGTTAAATATTATAAACGCTTTTTCTGCAAATTCATGTGGACATATATTATAGCTGTAATGAAGTTATTAACCTATTAAAATCCGTTAAATTATAATGCGATATAAAACGGCGGTTAGATTGTAAAATGAAACGGCAATTATTAATTTAAGGCACACAGATTATTGTTTTAGCAGATGTATAATTTCGTAATGAGGCTTTCGCCAATTTAAATTTAGAACTTGGTTTAAAGTCTATTTCACAGCCTAAGTAGAAATAATATCATTATTTATAACATCTATCAATTCTCTTAAACTAGAGATTGTATCTGGCATCTCTAAATACAATCTTGAATAATCCAGCGTTTGAATAGTTCTTTCAATTGTAGAAGCTTTTTTTTTGTAAGCCTTACCAGCTGTTTGATAGATATCATTAAGTGCGGCAGCTGGGTGGGGTATATCTTCCGCAATAAAATCATCAATGGAAGATAGTCCAAGGCTATTTGCAATTACATCATCATTTATTGACAAATCAATATGTGGGAAATGATTTTTTTCAGCAATAAACCATGCTTCAATCTCCATAACCGCGATTATAAAATCTATCTCTAATGGCACTTGAGGTACGCCATACCTCAGGCCTCGCTTATACAAACTGAGAGCATTTTTTTCCTTTGGGTATAAATCTACTAGGCCGATTACTTTTTTATACCCACTTTTCATAAGACTTTGACGCTGTTCCAAGATATAAGATTTAACGGAGCTATCACCACCACATTCTGTAATTAGAATTAAACATTCAGTCGTTTGAATTTCGTGGTCCTCTTCCAGAACTTCAATCCGTACAAGGCTACGGCCTCCTCCTCTCATTTTTTGCGTTCTTAATACAAACTTGCTGTCATTAACAATTTCCTTGATCAGTTTTTTTAGAAAAAGCAGTTCAGTCAAACCTTCAACAAAAAAGGCAATCTTATTCATCCTTATCTAAACTAAAATCTGAAAATCCTTCTTTGAAAAAACCTGAAGAAAAGAAATCGAAATTATTTAAGCCTGTATACTGAAACTCTTCAAAAACCGCTGGATGATTCAGCTGATTAAACATTTTCACGCATCCACCCTTTCTGGTTACAATCTGCCAATGATCTAAAGGAGTACGATTCATAATGAATTTGTCATTAGTTGACATTATAAGCTGTACCAGATTTGACGACCCTCTCTCAATTAAGAGATTTATTAACTTTTGAGAACGTTCAAAGTCCAAGCCTTCTCCAATATCATCAATAAGTACGGTTCCAGGGGTATTTGATATTTCGTAGTAATTAATGTAAATTATTATCGACAAGGCTCTAAACATACCAGTTGACATTGATATCTGATCGGTAGGGCCTTTTCGATCATTCTCTTGCACTAATAAACCAAATACCTTATTAGGCAAATTATCGAAGGTCATTGCAATCTGTTGTGAGGCAAATACATTTGAAATATCATACCCAATCTTATTGAAATCTGAAACGATTTTATCTGTAAACAATCGCTTGTATTCACTAAATCCTTCTAGAAACAAATCAACAACCTGGCCTGTATTTTTAAGATCATATTTTTTGAAATTAATATTAGGCTCAACAGCATTAAAATGGCTTTTACCCATATCGGAGCCGAAGTAAAAAATACGCACATTTATAGCCCAATTAAATAGGTCTTCTAAAAATGGATATTGAATACTATCTCTTCTCGTAACGGTTGGTGTATTAGCAGGCAGCTTGAATTTTAGTTCCGCCTTAGCTTCCTCATTATACATAAATCCTTCTCCATTAGCTGTTCTTTTAAGCACTAGATTATCATTAACTCGTAGGCTTTCAATTACTATTTGATAATTAAAAATGGTTAGTTTGTACTCGTAAATATGTTCGTCACTTGTAAATGTAGCATTATAGGTACCATTTTCATATGCCATTTTAGGCTCCAATATGATTCTTGATAAGCCAATTATTACTGCCAGGGTTCTTGATTTGCCCGATGAATTTTGACCAACTAGAAGATTAATGTGCCCCAAATTAAAATCATCTAATATCCATTCTCGGCTACTGCCTTTGAATTCGCTAAAATGTAGTTTTGTAAGTTTCATTGCGTACAAATAAACTTTAAAATATTGGATTATAAAATTTTATCGCTAAAAATTAGCAATCAATAAGCTGGGATGACATGATTAAATCCCAAATTCTGGAATAACCTAATGTTAGCAATTTTCAAAGGTTATACGCAATCAGGTATTGAGGGCTTTGTATGAGGGTTTTGTAATCCTAATGCTCCTGAAAAAGATAGCTGAATAATTCTACCACTTAAACAATTGCACTTCTAACTATAATCTTTGGTTTCTCCCACTTGATGTCTACGATGTCTTAGGTTTCAGCACTTTGGCTTGGTCAGAAGCCTCTCTTTCATCTTGCGTGTGGGGTGCCGTCTGGTTTGTTTGGTTTTGGCACTGGTTTAATTGCTTCGATAGTTTGCATAGTTTTTAATTCAATTATATAAATACTTATTACCAAACGGTAACTGACACAAAGCTTAAAATTTAGAGTTTTATAAGTTTACGGGAAACCATATTTAGGGTTCTTTTTAGAATATTAATTTTGGAATATATAGTAATTGGAATACACACATGTATTTAAACTATATTTACTTAAGTTTATAGCCCTCTTATGAAAAGAATAATCCTAAGTCTAATCTTATCCTTTTTTATAATTCAATGTTGTGCCCAAGTAGCGGGCGGACCCACTTTAGGGTCTTATTTTGTAGCAAAAGAATTCAGTAAGGAAATAGCGCTATATAGGGCAAAGGATTTCGTTGTAAAAAATATATTCGGCAAAACTAGTTCAGTTATAGAATTTGAAATGGATCCGCTAGCAGCTACTAGTTCTGGCGAAGTGACTTCCCTAGTTTACAATTGTAAAGAATTAAAAAAGGAGGGCCTAATTTTAGGTTTTTTTGGAATGAATTGGAATGACGCTGGTGTAGTATACCAAGCTTATGCATTTAAAGATTTACCTGCGCCGAAGGCAATCGAGTTAATGGAAAAAATCGAAAACATAATCAAAGAAAAGACCAAATACCTAGGAGAAGATGCAAACTCCAACAATATCTTTTTCTCTTACGATGATTTAACTTTCATAATAACAATGAATGTGTATACAGAAATTAGAATATTTTGGCAGGGATTTGATGCGAGCTGGGATGGTACTGCTTTTAAAAGAACCAAGAAAAGGCTATTAAAAAACCTAACTAAATAGTGCAACACAACTTTACCATTTAAATTATGATAGCATTATTTATTGTTCAATTTTCTTTAGGCATTGTATTATTTTTCCTTATCAATTGGGTTGGCAGACATTCATTTTCCATGGGATATATGGAGATCACGCTTTTTATTAAGGATGAAGAAGCACCGGCAATCAACTATCTTATAAGGGTACTCTCACCCATTGTATATATTATCATTGTCTCATCAATTCTTTATCTTTTAAACTTAGATAAATATGTATTAAACATCTATCTCGTAAATATATATTATATATCATTCAGGCTATTCTTTAACATCATCACTAACCGAGGCCCACTACTAAACTGGAACAAACAATTATATATTGGGCTTCTATTATAGTTTTATCTTATCTGGTTTATGAAAAAATAATTAAAACCAGAGAAAATGTATTGCCAGATTTTAAAACAATAGCAAACGAATTATGGATAATTATATTAATTTTTATTTTTCAAGTTGTAAATGGGGTTAAATTATCTAATGATGGCCAAATTAGGAGGAAAGAAAAATATTTAATAGCTAAGTATAAATATTTCAAAAGAGAATATGGTAACGTCATAGCTGCAAACACTAAGAATGATGCATTAGAAATCATAGCATATGCGATACTTATCTATGAAGATTTTAATAGACCTCTTGTTGCTAGATGGATAGAGTATCTAACTTTTTTTGTTACAAGGAAAAGCATTCTTTAGGCGTTATGCAATTCCCTACAGAAAAATATATAAACGATAAACAAAGTGTAAATCTAGGAACTAAGAAATTAAGGCGAAAATTTGATTTGATTTTGAAAGAAATAAAAAAACATCCAGCAACAGATTATCAGAATTACAAAGTGGAGCAGGAAATAATAAGCCATTATAATGGAGGTTCGAAATACTATTTAGAAATTATCGAATTATCAGAATCGATAAGAAATGAATTCTATAAAGAATCACAGGAGTACTTGATACTCCAAACAGAATAATGGAAAAATGCCATAAATTAACTTGTAGGAAAGGTAACTTTAAAACTGTAATTACATTAAGGGTGTAAACAAAATTAAGAATCAGAAAGGGCATTATTTGATCATCCTTGTGATAGTTACTTTTGGTTTTTATTTTGAAAATGTGCTATTACAACCCGTCTCTCTGTCTGAATTTTGTAATAATTAAAAATTATTTTAAAAAATATATTCGCTAATATATTTGCGTTTAAACCAAGTTATATGAATTTTAGAAAAGGACATAGCACTGCCCATAAAAATTCAACCTAAGAAGGAAAAAACACATCCTTGCACACTTTATGATGCACCAGCATCACTAACATTTATAAGATCACTGTGTTTAGCTTTAGCTACATCAACAACCTTAAATACTTGTTTATATCAAACTTAAACTATAAATTGGTTATTAATTAAGCAAGGCACTGGAATTAGAAATATTTTTACCTCGTATTTTTCATTTAAATTATCTTAATCTCTAATACGTATTTCTACTTTTGCGTCCTTTAAAAATTTAACCAAAGTAATTTTTCTATAATGAGTGTAATCATAGAACTTTCTCGCAGTTTTACAAACATACTGGATACATTTTTTGGTTCAGATACTGACTTAATGAGTAAAAAAGTGAAGCAAATACTAGCCAATCCAGAAGATAAAGAAAAATATTTAGAAGCTTTGAAAGAGCTTAAGGAGTTAGAAAAAAAAGGCGAACAGGGCACCAAGACAATTGTACTTAGCAATAAAGAAAGTTTAACTCTAACTACCTAATTCGTATTTATGGATGCTGGAGTTACGGTCTTTACGATAGCCTACGTTGCTATTCTGATTGTTCCCGGCATCATTTTCAAACGTTTTTATTTTAACGGTGCTTTTTCAAAGCAATTCAATTTAGGCCTTTTTGCAGATAGATTGATAACAAGTTTTTTCTGTGGTATTTTAGTTCAAATTGCCAGCTTGTTAACTTTTAGCAGAATTATTAATGTGAGCTATGATGATTTCAAAAAAGAGTTGATTAAGTCTTATAGTACCATACATAAAGATAGTTTGCCAGACCTTAGTTACGACCAAGTACTATACACTTTTTACTATGCCGTATATTGCGTCGCTTTAGCCGCTTTGTTGGGGCTTTTGTTATATAAGTTGGTAAGATTTTTCAAATTAGACTTAAGGATACCTGCGTTTAGATTTGCTAATCAATGGCATTATTATTTTCGCGGTGAGATATTAAAAACTAATGACTTTAAAGGCTCCAGCAGAGGAAAAGTTATATCTACTGAAGTCGATGTAATGCTTAAAGATAATAATGGCAAGAGTAATTTGTTTTCTGGATTACTTACTCAATATACCATCAATGCTAACCACCAGTTAGAAACAATTTACCTTACTGGCGCCACTAGATTTTCTCAAACATCACAAAGGGTAAAACCAATACCTGGCGATATTTTCATTATACCTTATGAAACTATTCAAAATTTAAATATCAGGTACAATTTTTTAACTACTCAGAAAAAGGAGGTTGGAAAATATATCGTTCTAATTTTCTCTACATTGTTATTAATTGGTGGCTTTTATTATCCTTGGGTAACAGACCTTGTAGTCTGGAAGAAAATCTTAGGCACATTTTTACTATTCTTGTTTTGGCTTTTTCTTACATCACTTATAATGTCATTCTTCAACCCTACAAATGGCTCGCAAGCTCTAACAAGAGGTGCAAAAGTCACGATACTCTTTTTTGTATTACTGACTTTATTTCTCTGTAAGTTGCTTTTTGGATGGGAAATACCTTCTTTCTTAAAATTGTTCACGAAATAATTTCAGTTGACAGTTTTAACGGCCTAATGTTATACTTATACAATAAAATTGAGCATTTCGTCAATCTGTTTGCTCTTCTAATGAATTACTGTAAAAGTGCCGTCAATCCGGATGGAAGGGAAAACATGAATACCATAAACAATAACTGTAATGAATAAATCAAGGTCGCACTAACGCTCCTAAAATCCCAGACCTTACGCTAAGTAAAAAGATCCCGATAGCTAACGGGATGCTACCAGCTGCGGCTGGAGTGTCGCAAACCTGAACAAGGCAAAAGCAGGAGTAAGAAAAATAATAGCTAAGGGCATAAAAAAAGAGCGTAATACGCTCCTTTTAAAATTGGTAGGTGTTTTAATACTGCGAGCTCGGTTGTATGAATTCCTCTTTTACTGCATTTGAAATATCTTTTACCTGTTCAATATACGTCGGTGCCCTCTCCAAAAAATCATCTAATAATGACCTGCCTGTAATTAAATTTTTTTTGGTAATGTGCTGTACTACGGCATACACTGCCATTCCAAATAATGCTCCTTTAATAAATCCCATAGCTGTAATTGTTATTTTCTTTAAGGCAAACAAGCCTAAAAGAAAAAAGTTTGTATCTGTGAACAAACAATCTTAAGGATTTGCCTTCTTGTAATCAACTGAATGTGATAGACAGCTGCTGTAAAGCTGACGGGATGTGTGGGAGCGATGATGAATAAGTGGTAAAAGGCTACTTACTTTGGCACTTCTTCTTTGGCAATATTTACCCTCAAATGATTCATTACTGTAGTTGCCGTTAAGCCATGCATTACAATAGACAACAGAATGGTAAATGCAACAATTGCCCACAAATTGTCTTCGCTTGCAAATGAGGCATGGCCGAAGGCAAATGCGAGATAATAAACTGAACCCATACCTCGGATTCCAAAAAAGCTGATGGCCAGTTTTTCTTTCCAATGTATGCTGCTACCGATAATCGAGATATAGGCAGAAAGCGGTCTTATCAGTAACACGAAAGCACAAGAAAACAGCGCCATCTCCCAATCTAGGGGCCTTAAAATTCCTGATACAAGCGTACCGCCAAAAAATATCAATAAGATACCTAGCAGCAAGCGCTCTACCTGGTCTGTAAAGGAGTGGAGCTCTTTATGGTAACGATGTGTCTTTTCTGAGTGGCGCAGCATTAACCCAGCAACAAAAACTGCAATAAAACCATAGCCCTGTAACAGCTCGGTAATACCATAAGTGCAAAGCATTAATGAAATGGCCAAAAAACCATCTGTTGGTTTGATGAGCTTGTATTTGTCGAATAAAGTAAACACAAGGTAACCGGCAGCTTTCCCAGCCAGCCATCCTAAGAACAAACCAACAGCTATCTGATAAATGAGGTGGTATCCCAACCAGTTAAGGATTACGCCAGAGCTAAGGCCAGAACTGGCCACAACAATAGCCAACCATACAAAAGGAAAGGCCATCCCATCATTTAGGCCCGCCTCGGAGGTGAGCGAAAACCTGGTTTCTGACTTCATTTTTTCGTTGGGTGGGCCTACCTGTACATCAGCCGCCAGAACCGGATCAGTTGGCGCCAGCACAGCTCCCAGCAAAAGTGCTGTAGGCAATGCCAGCTGCAGCATCATTATCCCCAGTAGCGTGCAGATGGAGATGCAAAGTAGCATAGCGAACAAAATCAATCGAAGTGGCGTTGCCCAATTCTTGAACGAAAATCTGCGGTCTATCTTGATGCCTGTTCCCATTAAAGAGATGATCACGATAAGTTCTGTAATACGGACTGTAACCTGGCCATTGGCTTGTGGCATGGGCGAAGGCAGCAAATTAGGCCAAACTGAGTAGATGACCATACCGATAGCTACATACCAAATTGAATAAGAAATACGTGTGCGCTTTGCAATTGTGGGCATAAAGGTCATTCCTAAACTGGAAATGCCACCAAGCAATAAGATGATAATGTAATTGTCCACAGGCCGTATTTAATTACTACAACAAAAAGAAATATCATATGTTTTTGCCTGCTAATATTTGAACCATAAGTGTGTGTTTGATCTTCGGCTGAAGGTAATACGGCTAAGTTATAGCAAATAATAGCATACGGAGTACCCAAATCTTCTTTGTGTAGGTAGTGTTCTTGGTGGTTAAAAATCAAGACTTAATACTGGTTTTACTAATGCTTGCCGTAAGTTATTTTTGATGCTTAGGTGTTGTCGTTTGTTTTATCATACAGATCTCTCCGCTAAACAGCGTTCGAGATGACGCGACGTTGAAGGGATGACAACGACGTAAACCGTCTTTCCGAACGAGTTCTTAACTCGGAGGACTCTATTAAAGTGAACTTAACAGATCTCTCGTCGCTGCCTGCTTGCAATAGGCAGGCGCTTCCCTCGAGATGACGTGACGTTGTAGAGATGACGGTTTTGATGGAGGGATGAAGGCACTGAGCTATTTCCCAACACAAATCGTAGTTTCGAAGATAAGATGTTGCTTAAAGGCTTAGCACAGCTAAATCTGTCAAAAAAAATTATATCTAGCCATTTGGATCTGCCTTAGGTATTATTTGCAATTTGTTTAACGATAGTATCAAGTTCATCTGCAGAGCTTCGCATATGCGACAATAATTCGAGCTGATCAGGACTCATCTGAGTTTTTTCCAGCAGTTCTAACAAAGACAGCACTCTGGCCAGCGGCGTACGTACCACATGCGATTGTAGCCAGCTGTTGTCTTGAAGTTTTCGATTTTTTTCCTCGATCTGCTCCACGTATTTTCGCTCTTCACTAACGTCTCGTTGTATACTAATCCATCGTACCAATGCTCCATTTCTGTCGAATATGGGGGTAAGGCTCACACTCACGTAAAACGCATTGCCCTGCTTGGTGTAATTGGTTAGCTCAACCCTAGTTTCGGTACCTGATTCGATCGCATGCTTCAGTTTCTGAAGTTCTACCTGATCTGTATGATGGGCATGGAGTATGTCTGGAAGGCTACCGATAAGTTCATCTCTTGAATAGCCAGACATGGTTACCATGGCCTGGTTAGCGTAGATAATTACTGGTGTAGGCCCAGAGGCATCGGTAATCAATACCCCATCAGAAGTACCCACTACCACCGACTCTAAGAGCTTAGACCATTCTTCTTCATGCTTTCTATCGGTAATATCCTGCATCGAACCAATCATCCTGTATGCTTTTCCCTGTTCATCAAGCATTACAAATCCCCTATCAAAAATATCCTTATAAGTGCCATCGCCACATAGAAACCGATATTCGTCTGTCCAGCGAATAGTGCCGTTTTCAAGGCAATAATCGAGTCTTTCAACTACCCTTTCCCTATCACTGGGGTGTATCCGCTGTCTCCACCAGTCTAAACTTGTTTGCTCCGCAGCATGATAATGTAGTATGCCTTTTACCGCCTTATTCCATAGGATATGCTCATTGATGAGATCACAGTCCCAGATCACATCACTAGTTGCTTTAGACACAATATTAAAACGCTCAATGTGCTGGGCCACCATTTGCTCGGCTTTAATTCTTTCGGTAATTTCTTTCGATGTACAAACGATACCCTCAACCGCAGGATCCTCAAACAGATTGGTGGCTGTAGTTTCCATCCATAACCAATTTCCATTTGCGCTTTTATACCGGTAGGGAGATAACTGTATGGTTCTTTTTGCCCAAATTTCTAGTGCTTCTCGCTCTACCCTTTCCAGATCTTCTGCATGTATAAAATCAAATGCTTTCTTACCGATAAAAAAATCTGGAGAAACGCCAAATAGTCTCATTGAGGCAGGGCTTACGTAACAATAGCGAAAGTCCTTGTCAATGATGGTAATTAAATCAGAACCATCCTGTACCAAGGCCTTAAATCGTCTTTCGTTTGCTATCAGCAGCTGTTGTGTCCTGTAATTTTCTGTTACATTTATGGCAAGAACCACCCTAGCCTCGGTTTCCTGGTATTGGATGGCATTACTGGCTATTTGCACAAACATAAGTTCGCCCTGTTTAGTGAGGTGGCGAAAGACATCCTTGAAAAAAAAACCAGTCTTTGAATTAGATCTCACAATATGCTCCACAAGCGGAGCGTCTTCTACAGGACGGATATCGTTGATACCCATCTTAAGAAATTCTTCTTTGGTATAACCATATGCTGTTGTGGCAGCAACATTAACATCCAGAAATCGTAAACTTTTAACCTCAAACACCCACATTGGTACTGGAGATAGCTCAAAGAGACTATAAAAGTCGGTGTTGTTCATATTACAGATTTACAGGAGTGAAGGATACACGCTACGATAATGTAAAAAATAACGGATATTTCCTAATAAAAAAATCCAAAACTAAAATAACCTGATTTTTCAAACCAAGGAGCAACCTAAAGAACAGACTGTTGCCGCTACAAAGCCAAGTTTAATGGAAAACTGCATTTAGAGGCTTAGCTCAATATCACGATTGGATTAAAGCTTAAAAGAACGGTACAATATTATAACAATCGACATCCTCAGCTAGCTCTTTCCAATTTATCGCTTGATTTAACAACTAAACTGAACCTCAATAAACAGCGATTGCTAGCAGAATATACTTTTACAAAAAAATTATTCAAATACGAAGGATAATTTTTTAAAATCGCTACTATTTATGTAACAATTTCGTTTTAAATTTGTTGTAATGCTGAAAGACCAAATAAAACACCATGATCTAAATGTATTATCCTTAGTAGATGGTATATATATCTATTCGAGACATGGTATATATGAGTTCTTTATCCAATATCATTGGATTTTTCACCCTAAAACTTCAAAACAAACGATAACGCATGGAAGATAAGCTGGCGATGTACGAAAGCCTTATTCCTTTGGCAGGAATTGGCATTTGGGAACGCGACCTCATCAATAACAAAACCTACTGGAACAAAATGATGGTTGAGATCCTGGAAGCAGACCAAGATCAGTCCTATACCATAGAGCAGATCGTAATGCTGCATAAATACCCCGAATCCATACGTCAGTTGATGTTAAGGGCCCAAAATTCGGCCCAACCAGAAACAATGGTCTCGCAGCTTACAACCTTTAGGAAAAATGTGAAATGGGTTAGGCTTAGGATCCAAGCGCAGATGGAGCAGAACAACTGCACAAAAATATACGGTACCATAGAAGACATTACCAGGGAAGTGAACATTGTTTCAAAACTTCAAAGCCGCGACCAAAGGTTTACCCATGCTTTCCAGTATGCTCCAAATGGCATGGCGCTTGTTTCCATGCAAGGTAACCTTAACAGGGTAAACCTAAGTATCGCTAATATCCTAGGGTATCAAAAGACGGAACTATTGGAAAAAACCTACCAGCAAATCGTGCACGCAGAAGATCTTTCTAAGATTTTGGACATGATCTCATCGCTGATAGCTTTAACAAAAAGAACTGATCAGGCCGAAATACGATTTCTACATCAGAAAGGGTATTATATTTGGACGATGCTCAACCTCTCTATAGTACACGATGATTTGGGCAAGCCAAACTACCTGATCTTTCAGCTCAAAGATATTGACGAACGCATCAAAAATCGACAGCTTATCAAAGCACAAAACAGTAGGCTGCAGAATTTTGCACATATCATCTCCCACAATCTTAGATCGCACAGCGGGAACATCCATGCACTGGCAGAAATGGCCATCAATGAACCCGAACCAGCAGAAAAAAACCATTTAATGGCCATGGTCAAGAATACCTCATCCCGTTTATTGGAAACACTGGAAAATTTAAATGAAATTGTAAAGATGCAGCAGCAATATCCGGTTGCTACCTCGGTAATTATGGTTGAAAAAGAAGTGAACCGGGTATTAGATATTTTGGCGGCATCCATTAAACAGTGCAATGCAGTTATAGAACTCGACATTCCATACCAGGAAGAGGTAATTTTTAATCCCGCCTATTTCGAAAGCATTATCATTAACCTGGTTACCAACGCCATCAAATATAAACATCCACAGCGAGATCCACTTATAAAGCTCACTATGCGTTGTACCGAAGGCTTTAAACAATTAAGTATTGCTGACAATGGGATTGGTATAGATCTTACCTTGCACAAAGACAAGATTTTCCGCTTATACAAAACCTTTCATCATCATCCCGATTCAAGGGGTGTGGGCCTTTATCTCGTTAAACAACAAATAGAGGAACTTGGCGGCAGTATTAGCGTAGAAAGCAGAATTGATGATGGCACGCGTTTCATCTTGTCATTTCCGAATAGGGATCTACAAATTTAACAGAAACAACTAGTTATTATACCAAGTATTTTTACAGCACTGAAAACATCGCCCTTTGGCAACATGTACCAAGAGAAATCTATTGGATGTTAGTGTGTTGAAATAGCGCTTTCCTCCCCCCGGAAAATCAGGGCGTGATGTGATGTTAAGATGATGGTATCAGGAACGATGATGGTTTTATTAGTGATAGACGTATGCGCTTGTTGATACTACAACCTAAACTCTAACACTCATTGTCCTTTTTTTAATCCTTTATCGTTGTTGTATAAAATTTTGCATCTTTGGCAAATTACTTGGCTCGTTAAATCGGGTATTTATGGGGATTTTAAGGAAATATAGAGAAGAAATTACACAGTACGGCGAAGACACCTTGGCAAGGGCGCAGCTGAAGTTGTTTACTTTAATGCTGGGGGCTAATGTGGCCAAAGGAGGCATTTACCTTTACCAGGCCTATGCAGAACAGGCTGGAGTTGGCAGCGGCAGGGCCTGGCGCTTGATCATTACTTCTATTGTAATTCTACTACTAGCACAGCGCTTCCGAAAATACCTTAAAGGCTTTATGCATTACGGCGTAATTGCCACCATTTTACATGTCTACTACCGCATATTTACAAGCGGCGTGGGTACGGATGTGGTTGCGATACAGGCCATTTTGATGGTGCTGATTTCTGCCTTTTACGGTATTGGCAAAAAATGGGGCCTTATTTATGGCACCATAGCCTGTGCCGCCACCCTAATGGTGCATGTGGTAGACTATAGGATGCAAACGCTACATGCATTGCCACAAAATCTTAACGATCTTTATGTCGCCATCAATTGGTTCGTCATTATTGTATCTCACTTCTATTTCTACAATGTACTTTATGGTAATTTAAGGGCTAGCCAGCAGCTTAATGAAAACTTGGCCGACCTTGCACAAACCAAAAGCACCTTTTTGTCTACCATGTCTCACGAACTGCGCACACCGCTAAACTCCGTAATTGGTCTGGCAGAACTAATAAAAGCAGACCAGAATGATGAGCAGCAGCGCAAAAAACTGGAGATGTTGCTCTTTTCGGCACATGGGCTACTCTCTTTGGTAAATGATATTTTAGACATCAATAAAATTGATGCGGGCAAAATGGACTTAGAAAACACAGATTTTGATCTGCGTGTTTTACTGGCCGGAATAGCGAGCGTAATGCAAACTAGGGCACAACAAAAAAACCTAGATTTTACGCTAGCTTACGTACCCGGCAACCAGCATTTTATAGGTGACCCGACACGAATAAGTCAGATCTTATATAATCTAATTGGGAATGCTATAAAATTTACTGAGCAGGGAACAGTAACATTAAAAGTTACTGAAACTAAAATAACCGAACAACGAAGTTCAATTTTATTCGAAGTGATAGACACAGGAATTGGAATAGAAAAAGCCCAGCAAAAACTTATATTCCAACCCTTTCAACAGGCAATGGCCAGCACAACTCGTAAATATGGAGGTACTGGTCTGGGGCTAACTATTGTAACAGAGCTGCTGCAACTATTTGGAAGTAGCATTTCGGTTAATAGTAAGCCTGGCCTTGGCACTACCATGTGGTTTGTTTTGGACATGGATCACAGTTCGACACAAACGATAACAAATGCTAGAGAGCTAAATACCTCAGGAAACCCACTCAGTAAACTGAGGATACTGCTGGCGGAAGACAATTCTCTTAATGTTTTTTTTATGGAACATTTGTTTAAACGTTGGGACATTACGGCTAGTATTGCAGAAAATGGCCAAGAGGCACTCTTTTTACTAGAAAATGGAACATACGATATAATTCTGATGGACATGTATATGCCTGTAATGGATGGTTTGGAGGCCACAAGTAAAATCAGAAAACTAAAAGATTTAAAAAAGGCCAACATCTATATTATTGCACTCACCGCATCTGTGTCTGGAGAAATTAGAAATAAGGTGAATGCATCAGGCATAAACGATTACCTACAAAAGCCTTTCCAATTGGAAGATCTTAAAGAAAAATTACAAAAGGCCCAGCTACAATTAGAACGGGAGCACTCGGATGGTGAATACACCAAATAATGTGCTATAGCCCTAACATTGCGCAATGATTTTTATTAAGATTAGACATGGCTACTCGCTAAGGCAAGGGTCTGCTGATCTAAAATTATAGGGTTAAAAGTGTTTTGTTCCCACGACCAAGGTATTTTTAGGATTAAGATTAGAGTCTACACTGCCTTTTAAAGTCATTTCAATTTGCACTAGTACTTGATTATCGAACTTAACTGCCTTAAGCAAAGGATGCGATGTGGTGATGCTAAATTCAGTCAGATCAATTTTCTTTAGGCCTTTAAAATGAAGCTCTTTATCTTTACCAATCGTATAACCCAATTGGAGGTCTATACGCTGGGTAGTATTGGCAATGGTTAGATTGCCAATGACGTTAACCATATGCATGCGTGGTAGTACCATCTGGTGGGTTTGCACAAAAGTAATTGCCCTACCGCCTTTGGCAGAAAGAATTTGATAGACAAGAGAGTCCATTTGAGTGTTGCTACTTTTGAGGCTTGTTACATCAGTAGTAAAATTCAAAGAAGAAATATCTTCCAATTCACCATCCAAAAAAACAAAGCTACCATTACACCGAATAGAGTCGGCTTCCATTCTCCAGTTATCAAGATTGGTGAAGCCTGATATAGCAATGCTAGAGCCTTTATGGTTGCTATAGTTTAGCTCTTCGCTACGGGAGGTAGAAAATGCGACAAGTGCTAGCAATACAACTAAGAGACTTAAACTATGAAGTATTACCATTCCCCTCGCGTGATTTTTAGAAATTTTCATGATATATAATTAATATGAATTAACTAACTGATTACCAACACTAAAGTAGATGCTAACGCAAGATATAATTGTGACTATACACTGAAAAATAAATGACTTTGATCATTTTCTAAAAACACTAGTCTTAAAAAAAGACAATATTAATAGACTGGTAAATGATGTGTTGAAGAAGAATAATCACAAAGCTATACCTATCAAGCAATTTTGTTTCTACTGCGCACTGGTAATAGGTTATGCTTAATGGGGATTAGATGCGCTGGCTCATATTCACTCTCTCTTGAAGAGGCATTTGCATTGTACTAGCTCATACTAAACAGCCTGCAATAGGGCAAAGCTAAGTGCCGCCATGCTTTTACTGGCTACCAATGATGCTATGGCGATCTCAAGAGGATAACTTTAAATGTGGTGGCTAACTTTTAAACATTTAATGAAAAGGGATTATACGGTGGTGAACAGCCATAAATGCCTACCTAGCTATGCTCATTATATATTAGCCCGGCAGCAGCTTAGACAGATAAAAAGCTAAATTATCCAATCCGATGAATTTGAATTTACGTATTTTATAGCTACAACTACGAACTTGGGGAATAGGATATGAATGGTTGAGATAATGAGCATATAATTCCACAAGTTGGGAAATTTCTCTACAAACGGGAAATGCACAAAACACTTTAACTGTGGGTTAATAGCTGTTTGGTCGTTTGGTACGGTATTTCTATTAGGTATAGCATCAACATAAGCCCCTATAGACCATGAGCAAATTTGTAATCACCAAAAAGAACAACGGAGAATTTCAGTTCTACCTTCAAGCAGGCAACGGACAAACCCTATTAAGTAGCGAAAGCTTTCTTACCAAAACAAGTTGCGAGAATGCCATTTTCTCGGTAAGAGCCAATTTAAGAGATGCTACCAAATTGGTAAGCATTGTAACTATGGACGGCAAAGCTTATTTTAACTTAAAAGCGATTAACGAAAGAGTTTTAGGAACGAGTGAATTGTATGAAAGCCAATCAGCGATGTTGAATGGCATTGAGGCACTAAAAACTTACGCTCCATTTGCAAAGATAGAAGATTTAACAGCGTAGTTTTTAGCGAGGCAATCATTACAAAAACCTAATTTAAAGACTTTACATTAGGTTTTTGCCCCTTTACAGTTAATACAATAATATAAAGCTTTATAATAGCTAAACCTAATGTTTTTACAGGCAACAACCTCTACAGTTTAACCTCAGTTTTCCTCATTTAGATTTATCAAATTGCCTTAAAAAGCCAATTTGAGGCAATAATTATTGGTATGATATTTCATTAGCATATACCAAAACCAACATATATGGGAAAATTTGTAATCATTAGGGAAAGTAGCGGTGGGTTTCAATTTTACCTCAAAGCTGCCAATGGCGAAACGTTATTAAGTAGTGATACTTACCTTACAAAAACTAGCTGCGAAAACGGCATATTTTCTGTTAAAAATAATTTAAGAGACGCCAGTAAATTGGTACGTCACATAATGGAAGATGGGAAAGCCTACTTTAACATAAAGGCCATTAATGAACGTATTTTGGGCACTAGCGAAATTTATGAAAACCAATTATTGATGTTAGCTGGGCTAGAAGCTTTTAAGTTTTATGCGCCATCTGCCATCATAGAGGATCAAAGTATTTAAAAATATTCCAACCCCCAAATTAGCATTTAGCGCTAGTACTATCTCAAACAAAAAAATCCCCTAGTATGTACTAGAGGATTTTTTTTTTACTGTTACATTAATCTATTGACCTGCAGCAGCGTTTGCTACCCATTTGTTATTATCAGGATTACCATCTGGCAATACTTTCTCTGGGTCTAAAGTAACCTCTGTAACTTCTTCTGTAGTTGGGTAGTTAATGGTCCAGCTGGTATTTTTCATCCAAACATCTACACCAATTCTAACGATGCTTGTTTTACCGCTTTTGGTTTTAATCTGTACAATAATAGGCATCGGCATCTTTTCGAGATTATTAACTTTAATCATATAACCTGTTAGCGCACCATCTTTTTTAACCTCTTTAACTTCGCCAATTGCTTGATCGCTTTTCCAACTATTCAAGAACCAGCCTCTCCAGAACCAACTTAAATCTTCTCCTGCCCCATTCTCCATAGAGCGGAAGAAATCGTAAGGAGTTGGGTGTTTATAAGCCCAATTTTTAATGTATTGTTGGAAAGCATAATCAAAACGATCTGGCCCTAAAATTTGGTCTCTTAATAACTTCAATCCTAAACCTGGTTTACTGTAAAGGTTATAACCAATATTTCTTTCTGCCATACCATCAGGCATTAACATCATATTTTCTAAAGCAGGATTACCTAAGCCCCTACCTACACTTGCCCATTGCGTAGGGCGTTCTTTATATTCTCCATTATTAAATGCTGCAGAAGATAAACCATTGATAAAGGTATTGAAGCCCTCATCCATCCAACCGAACTTACGCTCGTTAGACCCCACAATCATTGGGAACCAAGTATGACCGAATTCATGATCTATCACACCCCATGCAGAACCTTTTTTTGCTGTCCAACCACAGAATACAATACCCGGATATTCCATACCACCAATATTTGTTGCAACATTTACAGCCATTGGATAAGGATATTCGAACCATTTTTTAGAATAATGTTCGATACTTGCTTTTACATATTCTACACCACGACCATAAGAATCTGCGCCATTACTCTCTACAGGTTGCGCAGATACAGCTAATGATTTTTTTCCGCTAGGCAAATTAATACGAGCTGCATCTAAAACAAATGCTTTAGAAGAAGCCCAAGCAGCATCACGAGCATTGGTGATTTTAAATTTCCAAGTTAATTTATTATTGGTGCCAGCTGGGCGAGATTTAGGATCTGTAACTTCTTCTGCACTACGGATATGAACAGTAGCATCGCTTAATTTAGCTGCATTCCATCTTTTTAACTGTTCTGCTGTAAATACTTCTTGTGGATTTAACAATTCTCCCGAACCCATTACGATATGGCTAGCTGGCGCAGTTACTGAATAGGTGATATCTCCAAATTCACAGTAAAATTCACCACCGCCCCAATAAGGCAAAGTGTTCCAACCTAGCACATCATCATAAACACTCATACGAGGAAACCATTGCGCAATGGCAAATATCTCTCCATTTTTAGTAGTTAAGTGACCAGTTCTATCAGAACCTTCTTTTGGTAAAACATAAGAATAATCCATTTTAATGGTAATCAAATCGCCATTTGGAGCCATTGGTTGAGCCAAACGGATCTGCATACGGGTATCTTCAACAATAGATGTAAATTTAACCGCAGCGGCTTTTTGTGCTACGCTGATATTGGTAATTTTATATCCTGCATCAAATTTTTCGCCCTGCGCACCATAACGGCTACGTGCAGGTGTAATTGCATAACCACGTGAAGTTTCCTTAAAGGTATTCTGATCTAATTGCAACCATAAGTAGGGCAATTTATCGGGACTGTTATTTTTATAGGTAATAGTGATGGTACCACTAACCGTATTTGTATTTTCATCTAAATTAGAGCTGATATTGTAATCTACTCTATTTTGCCAGTATTTAGGTCCTGGTGCGCCACTTGCCGAACGGTATTCATTTCCGTTTTGGGTATAAAATAATGGGCCAAAAGCATCAGCTGGGCTGTAATTGGTAACAGGGGCAGTAGTGGTTTGTGCCATGCTGGTTAAGCTACACATCCCGATAGCCAATGCACCTATTATAGATTTGGTAGTCGATTTAAACATGTTTATATTTTTTTAATAAAGGTAAATGCTAATTGAAGATATTCAAAAATAACTTTAATAATGTTACGGATGCAACCAATGGGAGCATTTGATGCAATAAGATTGGATTTTTGCAGCAATGAATAGGGAAACTTAAAAAATTAATTAGAAGTTTTAACCTTTGGCAATGGTGGCAGCTTACGCTGGCTTGGGGGAAGGTTAAGCCATGCCCTGTAAGATTGAGCAGTGTAAAATTGGTAATTGAATGGACGTTCTGCTCTAACCTGATCTACCGTAGGCCTATATAATGACATAAAATCTTTAACCTCTGGACCTTCAAATTTGAGTAGTTTTTTGATAGACGCCTCATTAAAGTTCTTTGTAATTTCCTCTTGAAAATCTTCATTCTCTTCAAGTTCGCGAAGTTTAGCTTGATCTCTTCTAAACTTGGCATAACCCAAGTTAAGGCGTAACCCGCCTTTCTCCTTACTGTAATCAACCGCTCGAGAAGGCTGCGCATTTGGATTTCGCAGATCTAAGAATGGGGAAACTTTTGCAGTAGTAACGCCAACGGCATCTAAAGTATTAACTTTAGCTCTCAGGTATACGTTTCTGGGAAGTAGTTTGGTTAGGTAAACCGTATCGGTTTCGTAACCACCCATACCGAAGGCTAATATATCTCCAATTTTTGCTGCAACCACAAAATGCCCTTCTTTATTGCTAAGCACTAAAGCATTGGTGCTTAGATTTTTAACAAATGCGCTTTCTAGCGCCGTAGCCCTGTTATCGTTATCATAGATATTACCTGTTAGGTAAGTCTGCGCAAATAACATCAGCGGCGAAGTAAGTAGGATTAATATCAATAACTTCTTTATCATTACCAAATTTAACGCTCTTTTGATTTTTTTGTTTGCATTTAACAAAATTTAACAGAAAAAATACTTAATTTTTAGTATCATCCTTACTGCTTTCATTCTCTTGAACGGATTGATTATTGGTTTCTATCTCTACCTCTTTGGTGGTAACCGCGTAATGTGATGGTCTAATTTCTGAGCCAAATGCTACAGCGTAAGCTTTGGTAAATTCTGCTCCAAAATATAAAATGATAGAAGAGTAATAAGTCCATAAAAGCAATACAATAAGTGAACCTGCCGCTCCATAAGTACTACCCACATTGCTTTGCCCAATGTATAAGGAAATGCCAAACTTACCCAACATAAAAAGCAATGCGGTAACTACTGACCCATAAATTACATCACGCCATTTGATAACGGCATCTGGTAATACCTTAAAAATTACACCAAAAATTAAACTAATGACGGCTAAAGTAACTGCTTGATTGAGGATATAAAATACAACAAATGATATCTCCTTATATCTAGCTTGTAACATACCACTGAAAATATCTAACAATGCAGTAACTCCCAAAGATACCAACAACAGAAATCCTAAACTTACAATTACCGAGAACGATAAAAACCTATTCTGAAGCATTTTTAACCAACCCCTTTTTGGCTTAGGTTTTAAGCCCCAAATGTAGTTAATGGAATCTTGTATATCTGCAAATACGGTTGTAGCACCAACTAATAATGTAACTACACCAATAACAAAAGCCACATTACCCTTGCCTCCAAGTGAAGCCTTTCTAATTAGATCTTGCAATTGCAAAGCCGTATCTGTTCCTAAAAAACCTACTAATTGCGCATAGATTTGACCCTCTGCAGCTTCTTTACCTAAAAACACACCACATAAGGAAATAATTACCACTAAAAGTGGTGCCATAGAAAACACCGTATAATAGGCTAGAGAGCCGCTTAATTTTGTTACTTTATGGTCGGTGAAGCCAGTAATAGCAGCCTTTAGTACATTCCATATTCCTTTTAAGGTGATTTTTTTACGAGCCATAGCTTTAATGTTTAAAACTAAACTCCTAAAAATGGCTTTTGTTTTTACAGATTAAAATTTGATGTTGGCTAACTAAGGTTAAGTTTTTATAAACAATTAACCTAATTAGTGGTTAACTAGTTAAAATCTACAACTATGAATTATAAAAATATCATTAACAATCCTTTTCAAGGTAAAAGGACAGACCATATAACCACGGTTGCCATAGTTTCTGGACTTGCTATTGGTGCTGTAATCGGTGCTTTATTCGCTACCGAAAAAGGTAAAAATGTAAGAAATTATTTGGGACATCAGCTTGACCGTTTATTTAAAAATCAGAACCAAAATGTTGCCCACAAAAAATTAGGCAATTTAATTGATGATGTAAGGGGACATGTAAAACAATCTGCTGATGGTTTGTTAGGTGCAAAGAATCATAAAAGTGATGTGTCTGCAATACATGTTGATGGCACACCAACCAACGCTTGGAAAAATCCGAAAGAAAAATCTGCTTACCCGAAAACACCCGATCCATCTATTAGGATTGTATAATACGGTTTGCTTAAAAAGAGACTAACAATTAGGAATTTTCAAGGTAAAAGTAGTTTCGTTTGGATTTGAATTAACAATTAATGTGCCTTGATGTGCAAGGGCAATTTGCGATGAAATATACAAACCCAAGCCTAATCCTTGTTGGTCTTTTTTAACTTCACCTCTAGAAAAAGGTTGAAATAATAGTGCTAAAGCTTTATCGGGAATTTGGCTCCCTGCATTGGTAACACTTAGTTCAAAAACACCATCTATGCTAGAAACTCTTACATTTATAGGTTGGTCTTTATCTCCATGGGTTAAGGCGTTGCCTAATAAATTGGAGAAAAGCTGAGCAACCCTATCTCCATCGCAATTTACAGGTTGTACTAAATTATAGGTTATATTGATGATGCGTTCGCTCCATATCATGCCTAGTTCTGCTACTACTTGATCAAGGATAGCTTTTAAGGGTTCATCAGTATTAATTGTCAGATTGATACCCCCACCCAATCTTCCTCTGGCAAAATCAAGAATATTGTCAATCAGACTTTTCATTCTATAAGAAGAATCTTGAATGATATTGGCCAAGCGTTTAGTTCGTTCATCTAAAGGCATTCTCAACAATACCTGCGCCGCATTTAACGCAGCCCCTACCGGATTACGCAAATCATGACCTAAAATCGCAATAAATTGCTCCCTTAATTCGGCAGTTTCCCGCTCCTCTTTTAAACTATTTGCTGACGTTTGGAGCTGATCTAGCGCATCTAAATGAAATGCGATTAACTCGGCAAATAAGGTAAACATACCTATAACTGAAGGTGTTTTTAACACTGCAGGTTGAGGATCAATGGCACATAATGTACCAAAGAAACTACCATCCTTAAGCTTTATGGGCATAGAAATGTAACTTTGAAAACCATACATTAATGGTGTAGCATGATTGGCAAAGACCTCATCAATAGCTACATGATCTATTACCACAGCTTCTTGATGCTGGCGAATTTCATTGCAAATGGTAGTTTCCAATTTTAGTTCGCCTCCTGGTAATAATCCGAAATTTATCTGGTCTTTTACTGCGCATGCGACCCAACTTTCTTCAGTAACCCTTGCCACTGCAGAAAAGCCCATACCCGTGGTAAGACATACAACTTCTAAAATATTTGCTATGGCAGGAATACGATTGATAGCTTCAATATCCTTTAAAATAGCAGCTTGATTTTTAACCACAATTATAATTTAGTTATGCTAATCTACATAAAAAAAATGCAGTAAATAAAATTTAACATCACCTTAGAAAGAGTAACTTTAAATTTTAATTATTTTAACTTTTGTTGATATTCCTCCTCTTTAAAACCGATTAAAGTCGGTTTACCTTCAATTTCTACAATAGGACGTTTAATAGCACTTGTATTTTGAATTAAAAAAGCGATTGCCTTTTCTGGAGAATTAATACTTTGTTGTTCTTCTTTACTTAACTTTTTAAATGTTAAGCCATTTTTATTGATTACTTTCTCCCAGCCGAAAACATTAAACCATTCGGTTAATTTTTCTGCTTTAATTCCCTTTTTCTTATAATCATGAAACTCGTAAGTTAGCTCATTAGCCCTTATCCAATCGAGTGACTTTTTAACTGTGTTACAATTAACTATACCGTATACTATCATTTTAACTTCTGTTAAGTTTACTAAGTTATCAGTATAAATGTAAACCGACAATTCTCTCACATTTTCTTACTTAAAACTTACAAGCCAACCTAAAAATAATTAATTCATCACATTTTTTTTAGGGTTTATCACATTTTTGTAATTGATAGTTTTATCCTTGTTAAAATTGCATCATTAAAATAACTAATATGAAATTAAAAGATCTACAAAGAGCAGAATTCTGGATAGCCACCATTTTATATGCAATCGCCTTAATTATATTAATTACCAATACTGGAAATAGAAACCATTCTAACGCTTATTACCATTTTAGAAATGAAGGTTTAACATTTTCTTATCTATACAGTTATTTTTTACCTAAGCTATTTCAGCATACCATCTTTTATTTTGCTTTTTTAGCATTAAACTTTGCGATTATCCCATCTCTAATTAAAAAAGACCAAAGTTTCTTTAACGGTTTGCTAGCCTTTATTTTGTTCTTAGTGATGGGATTGATAATCAGTATTACTAAAACATATACGGAAGCTTACAAACTGATTGAATACGATGAGATACAAGATGCTTATAATAGAATTTTCTTTCAGGGCTTTTCTAGCTCATTATGGATAGTTATCGCTGTATCTGGATATGTTTTATTGAAGGAATTTATCATTTACTTGGTAGAAGATCATAAAAAGGCAGATCAAACACAAAGCCAAATTAAAGTTGATATAGGTTTTGGTTTGGCATTCTGGTTTGTAGGTTTATTGCTATGGGTGTCTGCAAATGCGCCATTCGAGATTATTACAATGTGGACATTGGTTATCTTTTCTGCCATAAGTATATTAGTATATGCAGTGTATTTTTATTTACCTAAACATTATGCTAAGAATTATAAATTTGGCCGTTACTTTTGGCAGATTTTATTTGCAAGCATATTATCGGCAATACCTACCTGTTTAATATCCTTACTCATGTCAGAAAGCTCTCAATGGGGAGCTATCGTATTATGCTTCCATTTCCCTACTCAATTGGTAATCACGTTACCTTTAGCCTGGTATATTTATAAAAGTAGATTAGCCAACAGCAATCAAATTTCTACGTTAAAAAAAGAGCTAGGCAAGTCTGATGCTTCCTTAAGTTTTCTGCAATCGCAAATTAACCCACATTTTTTATTTAATGCGCTAAACACATTGTATGGAACAGCTTTACAAGAAAATGCCGAAAGAACGGGCGAAGGCATTCAAAAATTAGGAGATATGATGCGTTTTATGTTGCACGAAAATGTGCAGGATAAGATCTCCTTAACCCGCGACGTAGATTATTTGGAAAATTACATTTCATTGCAAAAACTAAGAACTTCTCGCTCTGCTGATATTGTAATAGAAACACAAATCGATGAACAATTGAACAACCTACAAATTACCCCAATGTTGTTGATCCCCTTTGTTGAAAATGCCTTTAAACATGGTATTAGTTTGCAACAACCATCGCACATTAGAATAACCTTGCAAACCAAAGAAAACACACTCTATTTTGATGTGCACAATAGCATCCACATTAAACCAGATAACGACCCAGAAAAGCTAAAAAGCGGTATTGGGCTGGCCAACGTAAAACAACGTTTAGCACTCTTGTATCAAAATAAACACGAGCTCATTATTAGGGAAAGTGCAAAGGAGTTTTTCATTCACTTAACCATACAGTTGTAAACATGAGTTTTAAAAGATTACTATTATTTGTAATAATTATTGGTTGTTACTCAGCTGCTAGTGCCCAATTTAAACTAACTGGGAAAGTTTTAAACGATGATGGTAAAGCAGAATTAAAAATAAATATCCCCTTAGTTTTTGGGTTTTACAAAGAGAATTCTGTTCCAATTCCTATTGCAAAAGACGGCTCTTTTAATATTGTATTACCTATTAAAGAAACCAAATTTGCCAATCTCATTTATAAAAGAACCTTCCATACTTTATTATTAAACCCTGATAAAAACTTATCCGTTAATTTAAAAGACACGATTTTAACTTTAATTAGCGGAACGGCTTTGGCAGAAAGCAAGGTGATGCAGAAGATTGATATCGAAGAATATCCATTTTTTTTAGAAAATGAAGGAAACAACGAATTTAACAAGCTTTCATTTGCACAGTTAAAAGAAAAAGTGCTAAAGCCTTATTTTGCACAACGTGATGAAAAAATTAAAACAGTTAATGCCTCAACAATTCATTTCAAATACAAATTATTAATCGCTAGCGAGGTTAAATCTATAGCATACAATTATGTAAATGACTATGCTAGAACTCAAATTGCCAATAAGTTAATGGTTGATAGTTTGATACTAGAAGTTTTTAATAAAGCTGATGTAAAACCACTAATATTTCCTCCTGGTCCGCAATATTTTGCATTTGTAGACAATTATATTCGTTTTTTAGAAACTAAGGCATTTGTAAAAATAAAAACAGACAAAATACCATCAAATCAGCCTATACCCTATTTCGGTATTAGTCTGGATAGTGCAAACATAATTATAAAAAAATACGACAAAAACTATTGGAGATGGATCGGTGTAACTCATAATTTCCCTTTAAAAATTGTAGAACAATATACTTATCAGCAACTTATAAACCTTTACAATGAAAAAGATATTAGGCCTTTAGAAGGCTTGACAAAAGCTTATCAACAACAATTTCCACAAAGCACCTATTACAAGCAAGTAGATGCAAACGTTTTGAATTTGAAGAGATTATTAATCGAAAACGAAACGAATAAAAGGATTAAAATTTTCGAAAACTTCGAGAAAACAAGCACAATACAAGATATTGTAAATTCATTTAAAGGCAAAGTAGTTTATCTAGATATTTGGGGAACCTGGTGTGGCCCATGCAAAGAGGAACTTACTTATGTTCCCCAACTCAAATCAAAATTTAAGGATAAAGATGTTGTTTTTGTCTATTTAGATATGGATGAGGATAGCCTAGATCAATCGTGGAGAGATTTCATTAAAGTAAACAATATGGAAGGTATTCACTTGCGAAAAAATAGAAAAACCATTGAACCATTCTGGAAAGAATTATTAGCCAATGCAACAGATAAAGCCGAATATTATCCACAATATTTTATATTTGACAAAGCAGGAAATTTAGTAGTAACAAAAGCTAAAAGACCTAGTGAAAAAGAAGCACTTTATGCACAATTAGCAGATTATTTAAAATAATAAATTGTGGATATTAACAAACCAAAGAGATGACTGCCATAGCCATAGATGATGAGCCGATAGCTTTAGATATTGTAACCGCTCATGCGGCTAAAGTACCTTTTGTTGATTTGAAAACAACATTTACCAATGCTTTTGAGGCAATCAGCTATCTGCAACAGCATAAAGTAGATTTGCTTTTTCTCGACATTAAAATGCCCGACATTAGTGGAATTGACTTTTTAAAAGCGCTAAGTAAACCACCAATGGTGATATTTACAACTGCTTATAGCGAACATGCAGTTCAAAGTTTCGAACTAGATGCTGTTGATTATTTGTTAAAACCTTTTTCACTTTCTAGATTTTTAAAAGCCTGTAACAAGGCAAAGGAACTTTTCGACTTACGCAATCAAGCACCCGAAACCAAGTCTGATTTCATTTTTATAAAAGATGGATATGAGCAAGTTAAGGTCTTATTAAACGAAATTTTATATATAGAAGCATCAGGCAATTACACACAAATTAAACTTTCTAAAAATAGGTTATTAAGTTCGAGAATAACCATCAATGAATTAGCGGATCTACTTCCAAATCAGCAATTCATACGAACCCACCGGGCATTTATTGTAGCTAAAGATAAAATTAGCAGGTACGATAGATCGCAGATTATTATTGAAGATAAATCTATTCCAATTGGAGCTACCTATTTCCAAAATTTGAAATTGCCATTTTAAACCTATTTAAAAGTTTAAACTTCTTATATTTTAAACTGCCTAAAAATATGCGACTATAATATCTACAAAACACTATATTAGTGCTTTGAAATAGGTTAATCAGTCATCCCACTAAAATGTTTAAACTTTCATTCAAACAGCAAGTACTTACGGGTTTTGCAGTATCACTTGTTTTTGTTCTAATTTCTGCACTAAGCTCCTACCTAAGTATTCAAAAACTAAATGAAAGTGCAGAGTGGCAATCTCATACGCATGAGGTTATAGATAAAATTAGAGAATCTGAGGTGTATGTACTCAATACTGGCATCGGTTTTAGAGGATATATTTTAACACAAAAAGAGAAATATTTGGCGCCTTACAACCAAGATTTGCCAAAAATTTTACCGGCCATTAAAGAATTAAAGCAATCGATAAGAGATAATAAAATTCAATTAGATAGGGTCGATTCATTAAACTATTATGCTGAACTAAAAATAGCCGATATGGCACATATCATTTCACTGCAAATGGCAGGAAATCATGACGATGCTATTAAGGCGATACTTACAGATAAGGGCAAATTTTATAAGGATAAAATCTTAAAAATTAGTCAGGAGATGATTGATGCCGAAATGAGCTTGCTAAAAACCAGAAAGGCTGAAACCATTTCGAGCAGCAAAGAGACCACGCTTATCGTAGTAATTAGTTCGTTAATCATTTTTGGCTTAATCTTGTTCTTACTTCGCTACATCCGTGAAACTTTTGATCAGCAAAAAGAAACAGAGCGACAGATTTTAAATACCAATGCTGAGCTAGCGCAAATCTCTGCATTAAACGAACATAATAATTGGCTGTTATCTGGTGCTGCAGAAATTAATGAAGCTATGCAGGGAGAGCAGGAAGTTGCCGAACTTTCTGCAAATATTATTTCAAAAATTTGCAACTACATTGATGCAAGAATTGGCGCTTTATTTTTAGTAGACGAGCGAAAGAAGATTTTCTATCTCAGTGGATCTTATGCATATACGTCCAAAAGCCACCAAACAATTAAGTTTGATGAAGGATTAATAGGTCAAATTGCCATCGAAAGAAAAGCTAAGTTAATTCAACAGATACCTCAAGACTATATCAAAATCAAATCGGCCCTCGGAGAAATAGATCCTCGTTATTTATTCTTAGTGCCTATTGTTTTCGAAAACCGGACCATTGCCGTAATGGAATTAGGTTTTATCCTTAAACCTCAAGAAAATAAGCTTAAACTGATTAGCAATATTGCCGAAAATATTGGCATTGCCTTAAATAGTGCATTAGCTCATTTACAATTACAAGAGCTTTTCGAGCAAACCCAGCAACAGGCCGAAGAATTGGCAAGTCAGCAAGAAGAGTTACGTACTACCAACGAAGAATTGGTTTATAAAACCGAAGCCTTGCAAGCTTCTGAAGAAGAACTACGTGTACAACAAGAAGAACTGCAACAAACCAATGCAGAGCTCGAAGAAAAAGCACAGCAATTAGAGGAAAGGAATGTTTCTATTAACGAAGCTAAAGAAGCGATTAGTTTAAAAGCCGAAGAGCTAGAATTAAGCAGCAAATATAAATCGGAATTTTTGGCAAATATGAGCCACGAATTAAGGACTCCTTTGAATAGCATCCTCATTTTAGCTCGTATATTAAAAGAAAATAGGCCAAATAACCTTTCAGACGAACAGATTAAATATGCTGGTGTAATCCATAATGCAGGTAGTGATTTGCTAACACTGATTAACGATATCCTCGACCTTTCTAAAATAGAATCTGGAAATATCGATTTACATTTAGAAAAAGTTCGCCCTATCGAGGTAAGGAATAATCTCGAATCGTTATTTACTGAGTTGGCAAATCACAAAAAAATCGATTTCAAAATTAACTTAGCTCAAGATTTGCCTACAGACTTTGTATCAGACCAAGGAAGGTTGGAGCAAGTATTGAAGAACTTATTATCTAATGCATTTAAATTTACTCCTGAAAAAGGGAAAATAGAAGTACAGATTAATCTGGTGGAGACCAACTCTGTTAAATTGAGTGGAAATATAAAAGATAGTGGCAAAAAGGTATTGTCTTTTGTTGTTGTTGATACAGGAATTGGAATATCTGCAGATAAACAACAAGTAATTTTCGAAGCTTTTCAACAAGAAGATGGCTCTACCAGCCGTAAATATGGTGGTACGGGTTTAGGTTTATCTATTAGTAAAGAGTTAGCTAATCTTTTAGGCGGAGAGATTAAAGTAGAAAGTGAGCAAGGTGTTGGCAGTAAGTTTACACTTTACATTCCTCAAAACCTTGCAGTAGCTGTTACAAGCGAAAACTTAGATGAACCTACGATCGAAATTGCTGCAACAATAAACGAACCTGAAAAATTTGAATTTGTTATAGCTGAAAATGGCAAAAACAATTTACTAATTGTGGAAGATGATATTCATTTTGCAGAAATTCTTAAAACTTACGCAATAGAAAAAGGATTTAATCCTACGCTAGCCTACAGCGGAGACAAGGGATTAGAATTGGCAAATACATTACTTCCGGATGCTATTGTTTTGGATGTAATGTTACCAGTAATGGATGGATGGACTATCCTTAAAAAATTAAAATCAAACCCCTTAACTAAGGACATTCCTGTACACATGATGTCGGCAGGTATTGAAAAAGAAACTAAGGCAAAAAAAGAAGGTGCAATTGGCTTTTTACAAAAACCGATAGACAAAGAAAAATTAGATCAGGCTTTTGATCTATTGATACATAAACACCAATACACCTTTAAAAGCGTATTGATTATAGAAGACCAAATTCTGCAAAGCAATACCCTTACAGAGCAGTTAATTGCTAGAGGGGCTAAAGTTGCACAAGCTTACACCGGAAAGGAAGCCCTCGAAATGTTAGCTAATGAACATTTTGATTGTATCATCTTAGACTTAAAATTACCAGACATTTCTGGATTCGACCTGTTAGATCAGATTAAAAACCAAGAAAAGCTCAAACACATACCAGTAATTATCAATACTGCTATGGAATTAGATCGAGAAAAAATGGCTCATATTATGCAATATACAGAAGCCATGGTGTTAAAAACCAATAAATCTAACGATAGGCTTTTAGATGAAGTGAGTTTATTCATCAACAAACTGCAAAATGCCACACCTAGCAATACCAAACCATCAAAAGTAAAAAAACATGCCAATACATTAGAAAAGGCACTTAAAGACAAAACTGTATTAATTACTGATGATGATATGAGAAATATTTTTGCCCTATCTAGTGCACTGCAAGAATATGAAATTAAAATTATTATCGCCAATAATGGAATTGAAGCCTTAAAAAAATTAGATGAGCATACAGAAATAGATCTTGTACTGATGGATATTATGATGCCAGAAATGGATGGTTATGAGGCAATGAAGAAAATTAGGGCTCAAAAACGATTAGAAAGCCTACCTATTATTGCACTTACTGCCAAGGCGATGAAAAATGATAGAGAAAAGTGTATTGAAGCAGGTGCTAACGATTACATTTCTAAACCGGTTGATGTAGACAAATTACTTTCTATGTTACGTGTCTGGTTAAGCTAGTATTTGATGAAAAACAAGGATAAAATCATTACAGAATCTATTGCAGATAGCGAATTGCAATCGCTGATACATTTAATAAAGAATGTACATGGCTTCGATTTTGGTAATTATAGCATGGCGTCTTTTAAACGTCGCATCTCTAGGATTATGGACCTAGAGAAACTCAACTATTTCGATTTAAGCGACCAACTTGTAAATGACGAAGCCTATTTTGATCATTTTCTAGCAGAAGTTACGGTAAATATAACCGAAATGTTTAGAGATCCAACATTTTTCAAATCTGTAAAAGAGCACATCATACCCTATTTAAAATCTTATCAGCATATTAAAGTGTGGAGTGCAGGTTGCTCAACTGGCGAAGAACTGTATTCATTTGCTATTTTATTTAACGAAGAGCAATTATATGATCGTAGCTTTTTTTATGGAACTGACATCAACCAAGATGTTTTAATCCATGCTAAGGAAGGAATATACGATCTTCAAAAAATGAAACTGTATTCAGAAAACTACTTACAGTTGGGAGGCAATAAATCTTTAGCAAACTATTATACTGCAAAATATGATGCAGTAACATTAATCCGAAAGTTAAAGAAAAACGTACTTTTCTCTGTTCACAATCTGGTATCCGATGGTGCATTTAACGAATTTCAGTTAATTTCTTGCAGAAATGTACTCATTTATTTTGATGCAGAGCTACAGGAGAAAGTGATTAAACTCTTTTATGAAAGCCTTGCCAATTTCGGTTTTCTATGTATCGGGAGTAAAGAGAGTATACGTAATAACGAATTGGCTAAAAAATTTAAGTTAATAGACAAAAAAAACAATATCTATCAAAAAATAAGCTAAAGCCAACTACCCTATGAGCAAAATAAACCTTTTAATAGTAGATGATAAGGAAGAAAACATCATCGCCTTAGAAGCACTTTTAAATCAGCATGATATCAATATACTAACTACCACATCGCCTAATGAGGCTTTACGCATCTGTTGGGAAAAAGATATTGCTATAGCCCTAGTAGATGTACAAATGCCAGGGATGAACGGTTTTGAATTAGTTGAGATCTTAAAAAACAATGCCCGTACGCAAGAGATTATGGTAATTTTTGTTACTGCCATTTCTTTAGAAGCAAAATATGCAATTAAAGGATTAAATGTTGGCGCTATCGATTACCTGTATAAACCCTTAGATCCATATATCACATCGGCAAAGGTAGATTCTTTTATACAACTGGTACGTAACCAAAGGGAAATTAAAAACAAAAACTTACAGTTAGAAAGTTTTCAGGCAGAGCTTATTAAGGCTAAAAACGAGGCCGAACAAAGTAAAAAAGCAAAAGAAAATTTTATGGCCAATATGAGCCATGAAATTCGCACACCAATAAACGGAATAATTGGCTTAGTTCACTTGCTTAATAAAAGCGAATTAGACCCCGATCAAAAAGATATGATGGGTTTACTTGAAGCTTCTTCAGAATCTTTATTGGGTGTGATTAATGATATTTTAGATATTTCTAAAATAGAAGCTGGGAAATTTAGGATCAATTATGCCGAAACCGACATAAAGGCTTTGGTAACACAAGCTGCAAATTTATTAAATATTAGAGCTCAAGAAAAAAACCTAGAGTTGCTACTTGAGATAGATGAAGACCTGCCAAATGTAATAATTGCTGATTCGCTCCGCCTTAATCAGATTTTTATGAACCTGTTAAGTAATGCAATTAAATTTACAAATAAAGGCATCATTAGGTTTAAGGTTGAGGTTTTAGGCAAAAAAAGCAATACTGCACAAATCAAATTCTCGGTTATTGATACTGGAATTGGTATCTCTGAAACCAATCAGCATAAGATATTCGACAAGTTTGAGCAAATAGAAGACCATAGCATTTCTCAACATGGAGGTACTGGCTTAGGCTTATCCATTGTAAAAAAGCTGGCCGAACTTAAAGGTGGTACACTTGACTTGCAAAGTCAGGAAGGTATTGGCAGTACTTTCAGCTTTACTAAATGGTACGAATATACCAACGAAGAACAGATTAAAAAAGAGGTTGAAGATCCAGAAAACCTACCTTTGTTAAGTGGAATGAAAATTTTAGTTGCAGAAGATAACTTGATAAATAAATTCCTTATCCTTAAAATTTTAGAGAAATGGGAAGTAGATACCAAGGTGGTTACCAATGGGCTCGATGTTTTGGAAGTATTAAAAGATAACGACTACCATGTAATACTTATGGACACTTACATGCCTGGTATGAATGGACTAGAAGTAACCAAAAAGATTCGAGACGGGTACATTCCCGGCAAAAAAGACATTCCAATTATTACATTTACCGCTGGCGTGTTAGATACCGATAAAGAAACTTCAGTAAATGCAGGAGCAAATGATATACTAAGTAAACCATTTAAGGTAAATGTACTACATCAAAAAATAAGTGTATTTAAATAATCTTACTTATTAAACAAAGTCATAGTTTGGGCAGGGCCAATAGTTACAAAGCTTTTAATCATGCTCACACCTCGGTTAATAAGCGTTGGCAGTTCTTTTTGCTCATTTTTATCAAAAGATCCTAGTACATACTCTGCTTGTTGGCCTTTTCTAAAATTATCACTAATTCCAAAACGCAGGCGGGCATAATTTTGTCCGCCACAAAGTTCTTCAATGCTTTTTAATCCATTGTGTCCGGCACTGCTTCCTTGTAATTTCATACGAAGCTTACCTAAAGGCAAGGCTAAATCATCAACCAAAACCAATACATTTTCTGGAGCTATCTTTAAATCCTTCATCCAATAATTAACGGCCTTGCCACTTAAATTCATAAAAGTGGTAGGTTTAATTACATGTAACTTTTTCCCCTTAAAGCTTACTTCTGCATAATAAGCTAATTTTAAAAGTTCAAAATCACCATCCAAATCTTTAACCAACTGATCGGCAATGTCAAAACCAATGTTATGTCGAGTGTGCGCATATTCTGGACCAATATTGCCCAAGCCAACAATGAGAAACTTCATGTTGTAAAGGTAAAAGCTTAAAGCTAAAGGACCAAAGACTAAAGCAAAAAGATGGCAGACTAAAGCATGTACAGAATAGCTTAAGATTTTCTGAAAATTGGCAACAGTAGTTAATGACTGGGTGTAGCCCCCGTTGTTCGCTAAATCTTTTTACCATTTAATTCCGCTAAAGCGGAAATGGCAAAAAGGATATCGCTGCCCCCGGGTTTATTAAGAGGGTGCTGTAGCAACATTGCAACCTAACAAAAAAGCATAGGCTCAAGTATTTAGACCCGGCTGCAGCGATACCCTGCAGCAAGTAGTTTTACTACGCAGCGAAGCCTGCCTACCGCAGGCAGGCGTATAATCGAAAAACGGGAACAAACTTTATGACTTGCATTACCCTTGCGCTCTAAAAAGCTGAAAGAGAAAAGCCGAAAGCTGAAAGAAAGCAAAAAGGGGGTATTTGAAGTTAAACAGCTCCCTCTCCTTTGAGGAGGGTTGGGGTGGGTTGGGGTGGGGCTTAAAAAAAAAGCGGTAAAGAATTGCTTCTTTACCGCTTAATTAGTTAGTAACAACTAGTTAAAATTAAATCTGTGACATCCCGTTAATTGGTGTAATCACTCTTTAACTATTTACCTTTAGCTGCTTCAGTTTCTGCTTGTTTTAAAGCTCTAGACATACCTACAGAAACGATTGTATCTTCTGGTGTGTTAGTTACAGCATAATCAGCTTTTTGTAAATCACGAACGCGGAATAAGTTTCCAACTTCCATTTTAGCAATGCTAACTTCAACTACCTGTGGCATGTGCTTAGGTAATGATTTAACACGTAATTTACGTAATTTCTGCACCAATTTACCACCCATTTTAACACCTGGAGAAGTTCCAGTTAATTTTACAGGAATTTCCATTACAATTTCTTTTTCCTCAAATAATTGAAGAAAATCTACGTGTAATAACACGTCTGTTAATGGATGAAATTGAGCTTCTTTAATGATAGCTTTAGTTTTAGTACCACCAACAGTGATTTCTAAAAAGTTAGCTTCTGGAGTATAGATCGCTTCGTTTAAATCAGTAATTAAAACAGAAAAGTGAACTTGTTCTGTACCACCATACAATACTGCAGGAACTTTACCTTCATAGCGAAGCTCTTTAGCATCGCGTTTCCCTACGTTCTCTCTTGGAGAACCGCTAATTGCGATTGTTTTCATTTTATATTTATTTTATTGTTAATATTCAAGTATCAAGTAGTTAGTATCAAGTATCAAGACCTTAAGCCTTCTACCTTCCATCCCTCTACCTTTTAGACCTTAAACAGGTCGCTTATTGAGCCATGTTCATTTACATTGGCAATTGCTTTTGCAAATAACTTAGCTGTGCTCAATACCTTAATTTTCGAACTTGTTTGTTTTAAAGGAATGGTATCGGTTACGATCAATTCTTCTAACATTGAGTTCTCAATCGTTTCATAGGCTTTGCCAGATAAAACTGCATGCGTACAAACCGCCCTCACACTATTCGCACCGTTTTCCATAATTAAAGCCGCTGCTTTAGCTAAGGTACCTGCGGTATCGCAAATATCATCCATCAACACAATATCTTGTCCGGTTACATCTCCAATAATCGACATTGATTCGATTTCATTGGCACGTAAACGACGTTTATCACAAATTACAACCTCTGCATTAAAAAACTTTGCAAAAGTACGAGCTCTATAAGATCCACCCATATCTGGCGAAGCTATAGTTAAGTTTTTTAAACCTAGACTTTTAATATAAGGCACAAAAATAACCGATCCATCTAAGTGATCTACTGGGATATCAAAGAAACCTTGTATCTGTGCAGCATGTAAATCCATCGTCATGATACGGTGGATACCTGCTGTTTTCAATAAATTAGCTACCAACTTTGCCCCTATTGCTACGCGTGGTTTATCCTTTCTATCCTGACGAGACAAACCATAATAAGGAACAACTGCTGTAATGTAATGTGCAGATGCTCTTTTAGCTGCATCAACCATTAACAAAAGTTCCATTAAATTATCACTTGGTTGGTAAGTAGACTGTACTAAGAAAACATCACTCCCTCTTATCGATTCATCAAAAGAAGGTTGAAACTCGCCATCGCTAAACCGACTTAAAGTAACGCTTCCTAGTGGTTTGCCGTAAGCTTCGGCAATTTGTTTCGCTAAATCTTTTGTACCGCTTCCGGCAAAAATTTTAACTGGGTTAAATTGCAATGGCATGATTTGCGGGTATCAATGCTGGGTTAAAAAAAATCGGATTGTGGTATGATCACAATCCGAAAAAAATTTGTTGCCCGACCAGGATTCGAACCTAGACAAACGGTACCAAAAACCGTTGTACTACCTTTATACTATCGGGCAATTTTCAGATCAAAACCGTTGTTCTGAAATGGAATGCAAATCTACGCACATTTTTTAAATCTGCAATACCTAAATCAAAAAAAATAAAAATAATTTTAAAAGCACGTTTCAACATCAAATAAACCGCCAATTTTTGTTAAAAGAGCTTAAATGATTATGCTTATATCAATCTAATTCTTTATTTTCGGCAGCATTTTTACGTGCAAAAACATTTATTTTTATCCAATTATAAAATGAAACTAGTACAAGCATACCATTTACAAACAACAAACATGCTTTAACTAGCTTCATCGCTATTCAAATACAAATAATAAAAGATGAAATATTCAAAAATTAATAATATTGTTGGCTGGATCTGCTTCGCCGTAGCCACCTTAACTTACATTTTAACTTTAGAGCCTTCAGTAAGTTTCTGGGATTGTGGAGAGTTTATTGCTTCTGCACTTAAAATGCAAGTGGTTCACCAACCAGGGGCCCCGTTATTTTTAATGATCCAACGTTTCTTCTCGCTATTGGCCATGGGCGATGTAACCAAAGTAGCCTATTTTATGAACGTGGGTTCAGCAGTTGCAAGTGGGGCTACCATTCTATTTTTGTTTTGGACAATCACTGCACTTGCTAAAAAAGTATTAATTAAAAAAGACGAGACCATTAGCACAGCAAATCTTATTACCATTATGGGTGCAGGAGCAGTTGGCGCATTAGCTTATACTTTTTCTGATAGTTTTTGGTTCTCGGCCGTAGAATCAGAGGTTTATGCTTTGTCATCTTTATTTACAGCTATTGTATTTTGGGCAATTTTAAAATGGGAAGCCATTGCAGATGAGCCTAGAGCAGACAAATGGTTACTATTCATCGCCTACATCATGGGCCTTTCTATCGGTATCCACTTACTGAACCTATTAACTATCCCGGCAATTGCATTTGTTTATTATTTTAGAAAAACCGACAAACCAACAACTAAAGGAATTTTCAAAACATTTGCTGTAGGTATCCTAATTTTAGCAGTAATCCAATACGGAATTATCCAATATATTGTTTCTCTTGGTGCTTATTTTGATCTTTTCTTTGTAAACACCTTAGGCTTAGGTTTCGGAACTGGCGTTTTATTTTTCGCTATATTACTAATTGCAGGCTTGGTTTTGGGCATTAGATACTCTATCAAACACCAAAAGAAAATTTTAAATCTGGCTTTACTTTCTACTGTACTGGTAATTTTCGGCTATGGCTCATTTGCAATGATTGTAATCAGAGCACAAGCAAAACCAAATTTAAATAATAGTAACCCAGATAACGCATTCTCCTTTTTAAGCTACTTAAACCGTGAGCAATACGGAGATAGGCCGTTGTTAATTGGTAAAAACTACAACTCTATTCCTAAATACAATGAAGAGGGTACTAATCCAATTCGTGTAGAAAGTGGCAAAAGCTATAGAAAAGGCACTGATAAATATGAAGTATCAGGCATTAAAACTAAAGAGGTTTACGGAGAAAATGCAGGTTTTCCAGACAGTATTCGCCGTTTACAACACGAAGTTTTATTCCCTAGAATGTACAGCGAAGACCATGCCTCTTCTTACAAAGAGATGATGGGATTTGACGACACTCATTTCCCTACGTTTTTCGATAATGTTGGCTTTTTCTTAGGCTACCAAACCTGGAATATGTATGGTCGTTACTTTATGTGGAATTTTGTTGGTCGCCAAAACGAAGACCAAGGTCAAGGGTCTATTTACGAAGGCCAATGGCTTAGTGGTATTAAACCAATTGACGCAATGTACCTAGGCGATCAAAGCAACCTTCCTCCTTCTATTGCAGAGAGTAATTCTTATAACCGCTATTTCTTTTTACCTTTTATATTAGGTTTAATTGGAGCCATCTGGCATTTTAGAAAAAACCAAAAAGATGCTGGTATTGTTGCTTTATTATTTTTCTTTACAGGTTTGGCAATTGTGCTATATTTAAACCAAAAGCCATTAGAGCCTAGAGAACGTGATTATGCTTATGTAGGCTCTTTCTATGCTTTTGCCATTTGGATAGGTTTCGGTGTACTTGCCATTAAAGAATGGGTATTCAAAAAAATATCAGCTCAAGGTGCAGCTATAGGTGCAACGGTTATTGCATTGGGCGTAGGACCAATATTAATGGCTAGCCAAAACTGGAATGACCATGATAGATCTACAAAAACTGTTGCACGCGATATTGCGATCAGCTATCTTGAATCTTGCGCTCCAAACGCTATCCTTTTTACCTATGGCGATAATGATACTTATCCACTTTGGTATGCTCAGGAAGTTGAAGGAATTAGGCCTGATATCCGTTTGGTTAACCTAAGTTTGTTTGATACAGATTGGTATATTAATGGGATGAGAAGAAAAGTTCATCAATCAGAGCCACTTCCTATTACCATGAAAGAATCTCAATACGTTTCTGGCGAAAGAGATGTAATGTACTATAGGGAGATGCAAATAGCTGGCTCTGTAGAATTAAAACAAATTGTAGACTTATTATTATCAGAAGATCCTGAGGATAAAGTTGGATTAATTGACGGAACCAAAACTAATTTTATCCCAACTAAAAACTTCAAGCTAACTGTAAATCCACAAGATGTAATCAGTTCTGGCACTTTACCAGCAGCAGATTTAACCAGAATTACGCCAACAATGGAATGGAAATTTAACAAAGGTTATGTAACCAAAGGTACATTAGCCATGTTCGATATTCTTGCACATAACAATTGGAAGAGACCAATTTATTTCTGTAGCACTGTACCAGGAGAGCAATTTAATGGACTAGACAACTATTTATATAGTGAAGGATTAGCTTTACGTCTATTGCCTTTAAAGCAAGATTCTACCGCTACTGGAGCTGACGATCTTATTAATTTAGATCCACTGTACAATAACGTGATGAATAAATTTAAATGGGGTCAGATTAAAACTGCTAAATACTTAGATGCACAATCTACTGATGACATTTCTATTTTCAATAGAATTTTCAACAACCTAGTTACAGGATTGATTAAACAAGGTAGAATTGAAGATGCGAAAAAAGCCATCAAAAAGTATGATGAAGTTATGCCTACTAAAATCTATGGTATTAGAAATATGATGAGTGTGGCTCCAATGGCACAGAACCTATATGTTTTAGGCCAAACAGATAAAGCTAATCAACTATTAAAAACTTCTGCTGCCTACATACAGAAAGAGATTAGTTATTTGGCAGATATTTCTAAAAGTAAAAACCAGCTAATTGGCGGCAGAAATGTTCAAATTGGTTTAATGTATGGGTTAGAACCTATGGTTAAAGTAGCTGCGCAATATAAACAGACTAAACTTTCTGAAGATCTGAATAAGCAATACGATGCCCTCTACAATAGGTTTAATATGTTTTTTGGACCAGAGCCACAATAAAACAAAAATGCCACGAAAATAATCGTGGCATTTTTTGTTTAAGCAAATAAACCTTTTAAGTTTTTTCTACTCTAACCACCGATTATGTAAATATCTCATCGTATTGAAATCTTAACATATGATATTTTTTACCTAAAACTATTTAAATACCTTTACAAAAATTAAAAAACTAATAATGAAATTAAAAATCGCTTCAATCTTATTACTAGCCGTGGTTGCTAGTTTTTCTTTCCTTGCATTTGCTCCTAAAGCAGACATTTACACTGTTGATGTAGCAAAATCTTCTATCAATTGGGAAGGCAAAAAATTTGCAGGTTCACACACAGGAACTGTTAATTTAACTTCTGGAACCTTAGGCTTTAATGGTAAAAAATTAGTTGAAGGTGGTTTTATCGCTAACATGACTACCATTAAAACAATGGATGGAGAGAAACCAAATGCAGGTTTAGATAAACACTTAAAAGCTGATGACTTTTTCGGTATCGAAAAATTCCCAGCTGCAAATTTTGTAATCAAAAAAGTAACTGCAAATGGCGCTAACGTAAATGTTACAGGAGATTTAACAATTAAAGGTGTTACTAATTCTGTTACTTTCCCTGCAACTGTTGTATGGAATGCTGATAAAACAGTTACCGCAACTGCAGATAAGATTACTATTGACAGAACTAAATATGGCATCCAGTTTAAATCTAAGTCAGTTTTCTCTAATATAGGAGATAACTTTATCTATGACGAGTTCACTTTATCAGTGAAATTGGTAGCTAAAAAATAATTAAAATCATCTTATTGATCAAAAGACCTAACCAAAAGTTGGGTCTTTTTTGTTTAAAAACATATTGTATTTTCCACTTGCAATATATACCTTTAAAGCTACTAGAAAAGGTTTTCTAGTTTCATACAATCCACTCAATGTTAGACAATAAAATCAATCTGTTAGTCATAGATGATGATGACATCAACATCTTTATCATTAAAAAGATTGTAGAAAAGACCGGATTTGATATTAACATGGTTGCTAAAAGCAACGGTTTGCAAGCCATAGAGTATATTAAAGAAACCCTTACAGGTAATAAACCACTACCCCACTTAGTACTTATTGATATTAATATGCCAGTAATGAATGGTTGGGAATTTGTTGAGGCCTACCAAACATTAAACATTCAGGAAACTGTAGATCTATATATTCTTAGCTCTTCTGTTTACGAAAATGATATAGAAAAAACCAAAAGTTATCCCTCTGTAAAAGGATTTATTTCCAAACCCCTATCTATCGAAAGATTGAAAGAATTAATTATTGCTATCAAGATTTAAACAATCTTAAATCTGTCTTCCTCTAATTCGATATAAGCTTGTGATTTTGATTTGGAATGATAAAATAAACATTTCCATTTTTCGGCTGCTGCCTTTTGTCCAAACTCTTCCCTAAGTTCCATTGCCTTACGTCCATCAAAATCGTATTTGGCAATAAATTTTCTGATCAATTCTTCAGGCTCAGGCAAAACATCTCCACCAAAAAATACTTTGTCTTCTCCATCATCGATTAAAAACACTTGATGAAATGGACAGTGAGCGCCCGTTAATTCATAACTTATTTCATCTGTTAGTTTACCAGAACCTTCTACAAATTTAAGCTGTGCATTGCGCTGTAAATAATCAAATATCTCAGTATGGTAGGAGGATGATGAACTTGTAAAAGCACTCTCCCACTCGCCTTGTTGTATCACGTAAGTTGCATCTGGAAAACTTAATTCCATTTTATCATTTACATGATGTACCATTCCGCCAGAATGATCAAAATGTAAATGCGACATTAATACCATATCTACATCTTCTGGTCTAAAACCTGCTTTTTTGATGTTTTCATGCAAATGCAACTCCCCCTTATCGTTGCTGTACCCTAAACCTGTATCAAATAAGACAAGCGAATTTTTCAACTTCACCAAAAATGGCTGTACATGAATAAACAAGGAGGCCGGTCTATCTTTAGGGCTATGTATAGCAGGATCAAATGGGATAAACTTTTTGGTGGCATCTACAGAATAAGAACCTTCATGTAATGTATAAACTTGCAAAGACATAGCGATTTTTCGGAAATGAAATTAAATGATATATTTACGAACAAGTACAAATATAGGGAACCTGTTTAAACTTAATGTCATGATAAGCTATAAACAGCGTTTTGTATAATAATGCTAACAAAACAATACAAACTGAATGGAAAAAAGATGGGCGCAGATTGAAAATGGTGAAGATGAAACAAGTGAAAAACTTGCCCTCGAACTGAACATAGACAAATGCTTGGCTAAAATTTTAGTGCAACGAGGTATATCAAACTTCGAAGAAGCGAAGTTCTTTTTTAGGCCGCAACTTGCCCAATTACACGACCCTTTCTTAATGAAGGATATGGAGCAGGCAATAATAAGGATTACTGCTGCATTAACAAACCATGAAAGAATTTTAGTCTATGGAGATTATGATGTTGACGGCACTACCGCGGTTGCGCTAACCTATAGCTTTTTTAGCCAATTTACAAGCGAGATTGCTTATTATATACCAGATCGGCATAAGGAAGGTTATGGAATTTCTACAGCCGGCATAGATTTCGCAAAAGAGAATGGATTTACTTTAATTATTGCTTTAGATTGTGGGATAAGATCTATGGACAAAATAGCTTATGCTAATACCTTGGATGTTGATTTTATCATTTGCGATCACCACTTACCAGCAGATGAAATTCCCAAGGCTATTGCTGTACTCGATCCGAAACGGGTTGATTGCGAATATCCTTTTAAAGAATTATCTGGCTGTGGCATTGGGTTTAAATTAGCACAAGCTTATTGCCAAGCAAATAATTTACCAGACGAATTATACGAGAAATACCTCGATTTATGCATGGTAAGTATCGCTGCAGATATTGTTCCAATTGTTGACGAGAACAGGGTAATGGCTTATTTTGGCCTCATTAAACTCAATCAAGATCCATGTTGTGGACTAAAAGCTTTGATGCAGATTTCTGGTAAAACGGAAGCTTACAACATTACCGACGTGGTATTTTTATTGGCCCCACGTATAAATGCTGCTGGTAGAATGGGCGATGCCAAAGATGCTGTAAAAATGTTAATCAGCGATGAAGTAGTATTGGCCGATGAGCAAAGCACTTTTATCAACTCACAAAATACGGAACGGAGATCTTTCGATCAGAATATTACGCATGAGGCCTTAGCCTTAATCGAAGCAAGCGAAATATTGATGAATCGCAAAACAACTGTTGTTTATCAGCCAGGCTGGAATAAAGGTGTAATTGGCATTGTAGCTTCTCGATTAACCGAAACTTACTATAGGCCCACTATTGTACTTACCGAATCTAATGGGAATTACACAGGTTCTGCAAGATCGGTAATAGGTTATGATTTGTACGAAGCTCTTTTAGCTTGCAGTGATTTATTGGAACAATTTGGCGGCCATAAATATGCAGCAGGCTTAACTATAAAACCGGAAAATCTGGCCGCATTTGCTGATAAATTTGAGAATGTTGTGTCGACTAGTATTAGCCCAAACCTGCTTATTCCAGAAATCCGGATAGATACTGAAGTAGAACTAGCTCAGATTGATGGTAAATTTTATCGTATATTAACACAAATTGCCCCTTTCGGACCACTAAACATGGCTCCGGTCTTTAAATCAACTAATGTTGTTTTAGTTGGGTTGCCACAAATTGTTGGTACAAATCATCTAAAGATGAGCATAAAGCAACAAAATTCAGCTATTTTTGAAACCATTGCTTTTGGATTGGGAGAATTTCAAAATTTGTTACAACCAAATCAACCTTTTTCTGTTTGTTATACCATAGAAGAAAACGTTTGGAAAGACAAAAAGCGATTACAATTAAATATTAAGGGAATTAAAATAGATGGATAACGGTACACTAGGTCTGAAATCCCAAATCGTAAATCTAAAATTTAAATGATATTAAAAGCCGAAAATCTGGTTAAAAAATATAAACAACGTGTTGTGGTAAACAATGTTTCTTTCGAGGTTAGCCAAGGAGAAATTGTTGGTCTATTAGGTCCAAATGGGGCTGGTAAAACAACATCATTTTATATGATTGTAGGTTTAATTAAACCAAACGAAGGTACAATACTTTTAGACGGACAAGACATTACCAAAGATGCCATGTACCGAAGAGCTCAAAAGGGAATTGGTTACTTGGCACAAGAAGCCAGCGTTTTTAGAAAATTAACTGTAGAGGATAATATTATGGCCATTTTAGAGATGACCAAATTAACCAAAGAGGAAAGAAACGAAAAGCTAGAAGAGCTGATTAACGAATTTAGTTTGCATAAAGTTAGAAAAAACCGAGGCGATCTACTTTCTGGAGGTGAGCGCCGAAGAACTGAAATTGCTCGTGCGCTTGCGGCAAACCCTAATTTTATCTTACTAGATGAGCCTTTTGCTGGGGTAGATCCTATTGCGGTTGAAGAAATCCAAACCATTGTAGCTAAATTGAAGAAAAAGAATATTGGCATTTTAATTACAGACCATAACGTGCAAGAAACATTATCTATCACCGATAGAGCTTACTTACTTTTTGAAGGAAAAATTCTTGAATCTGGAACACCAGAAGTGCTTGCCGCAAATGAAATGGTACGTAAAGTATATTTAGGTTCAAACTTTGTTTTAAGAAGGAAAAACTTATAATGGCGATTGTAAATTCGATTTTTACTTGGTACATGAAAAAGCGAATCCACCAGATTGAGCTTTTTATCAAATACCCTTTAGATGTGCAAGAAGAATGGTTTCATACCTTAATTTCTAGTGCAGAAAACACCGAATGGGGAAAATTGTACGATTATAAATCGCTACTTACCATTAGCCAATTCAAAGAAAGAGTACCCATACAAAATTACGATACGCTCAAACCTTTCATCGAGCGCATGCTACAAGGAGAACAGAATATTTTATGGCCATCAGAAATTAAATGGTTTGCGAAATCTTCTGGTACAACTAGCGATAGAAGTAAATTTATTCCAGTATCTGAAGAAGCTTTAGAAGAATGCCACTTTAAAGGTGGCAAAGACATGATCTCCATCTATTGTAATAACAGGCCAGATACCCAAATGTTTACAGGTAAAGGACTTGTTTTAGGTGGCAGTCATCAAATCAATCAACTTTGCGAAGACATTCACTACGGAGATCTTTCGGCGGTTTTGATCAAAAATTTACCCATGTGGGCAGAGTATTATAGAACGCCAAACATGTCTATCGCCTTAATGGATAATTACGAAGAAAAGATGGATAAAATGGCTGAGGCTACCATCAAAGAAAACGTAACCAGCCTTTCTGGCGTACCTACTTGGACTATTGTTTTGGCTAAGAAAGTACTAGAAATGACAGGGAAGAAAAACTTATTAGAGGTTTGGCCAAACCTCGAACTCTATTTCCACGGCGCTGTAAACTTTACACCTTATCGCGAACAGTTTAAAGAGCTGATCCCATCTAACAATATGTATTATCTGGAAACTTATAATGCATCTGAAGGTTTTTTTGGGATCCAAGACCAAGATAATTCGGAAGAGCTTTTATTGATGTTGGATTATGGAATTTTCTATGAGTTTTTGCCGCTCGAAAACATTGAGGATGAAAACCCTAGAACATTATCGCTAGAGCAGGTAGAAATACATAAAAATTATGCAATTATCATCTCAACCAATGCTGGTTTATGGAGGTATTTAATTGGAGATACCATACAATTCACCTCAGTTTTCCCTTTTAGAATTAAGATTACAGGCAGAACCAAACATTTTATCAATGCTTTTGGCGAAGAAGTAATTATAGATAATGCAGAAAATGCACTTACTAAAGCTTGCGCTGTTACCTCGGCAAAGGTAAAGGATTATACTGCCTGCCCTATTTACTTTAAGGGAGACAAAGCGGGTGGACATGAATGGATTATCGAGTTCGAAACCCAGCCTACAGATTTTGAGCAATTTATTGATGTACTGGATCAAACATTGCGTGAAGTTAACTCAGATTACGATGCTAAACGTTTTAAAGACATGGCATTGAGCAGACCAAAAGTACATAATGCACCTGCAGATACATTTTATAAATGGCTAAAGTTAAGAGGTAAACTTGGTGGACAACATAAAGTTCCACGTTTGGCAAACGACCGAAAATATGTAGATGAGATTTTAGAAATGTTATAGCTATGCTTAGAAAGGTAAGTTACTTAGGCTTTACTTGGCTATTGTTCTTCTCTTTCTTCTTTATTTTGATGCTGCAGATTACTTTAAGATATATCCCTTATCATACAGATGTAGCTTTTCTACAAATCAAGCAAACTGAAGTAAGCAGCATAAAACCCTATTTGGGCATTTTTTATGTACATGTTTACACCGCTATTTTTGCGCTTTTAGCTGGTTTTACACAATTTAATAATAGGATACTCAGCAAATACAAAAAGCTACATCGTATTGCTGGTTATTTATATTTTATTGCAGTAGTTTTCTTTGCAGCACCTTCTGGCATTTTTATTGGTTATTACGCAAATGGTGGTTTATATGCTCAAATCTCTTTCATTCTCTTAGGAATACTTTGGCTATATTTTACCATCAAAGCTATAAATGCTATTAAGAAGGGAAACATAAAAAAGCATCAAGCTTTTATGTTAAGGAGTTTTGCATTGGCATTTTCGGCCATTACCTTACGCTTATGGAAAGTAATTTTAGTATATTTATTTCAGCCAGCACCAATGGATGTTTACCAAATTATTGCTTGGCTTGGTTGGATACCCAATTTATTACTGATCGAATGGTACATTAAAAAAATAAAATAGTAAACCTATCTACCGCTATGAAAAAGCTACTTCTTTTAAATTTCCTAGTTGCAAGTCTTCTTTCTTGTACGAATACTGAGAAAAAAACTCATGCAACACCAACAGACAGTACCGAAAATGCAGTTGTTGCAGAAGAAACGCACAAAGATCTATATGGCATGTGGGTTGGTGATTTTGAGCCTATCGACATTAAAGAAAATGCCGAAAATGTACAAACCAATAAAATTACCCTTGTTCTAAAAAGCATTACCACAGGTGACGATGTAATTGGGCAAAGCGTTGTTGCTGGGAATAGCAGGCCATTAAATGGAAAAATTGTTGCGCTAAATAGTAAATTAAGTTTTGTGCTAGATGAACCAGGCGACGATAAATTTGATGGCAGGTTCGAATTTAAATTAAAGGGCGACACACTAGTTGGTTTTTGGAATGCCTATAAAAACACATTGGACGTAACTAAACGTTCATTTAAATTGCTAAAAAAATCTTTTACTTATAATGCCAACTTAATGTTAAGTAAAGATGGCGATTATACAGATTGGTATGGAAAAAAAGTAAAAAAGGTAACCGATACCGTTGATGGAATTACCGAAACCTACGAAAATGAATTTTACAGAAGTGCAAGCAAAGCTGTATACGAATTGAATGCATCTACAGCTAATCTAACAGAAAAAGACCTAAAAAACCTACGCAAATTAGATTTACAGATTCTAAGAAATACCATCTTCGCCAGGCATGGCTATACCTTTAAAAAGAAAAATTATCGCCAATTTTTTAATCCCGTAGAATGGTATGTACCAGTAACCAATAATGTTGATGGGCAATTAACCAACATAGAGAAAAAGAACATTAAGCTTTTAGAAAGGTTCGAAAAATATGCCGAAGATAACTACGACACTTTTGGAAGATAATTAGGTATACTTATTGATAGCTAAGTTTTAAAACCTATAACGATGAATTTAAATAAGCTAAAAAGCATTTTAAATAGTTTTACCAAAACTGCTCAACAACTAATTAAGGATAAAAGTAAAACATTAGAAAAAGTACAAGAAGGTTTAAAAAAGGCTGCTGCCAACAAAGGTGCACTAAGCAATATTTGGGATCAGTTACAGTTACTTTTTGAACTAGCCAAAGATTATGCAAAAGGTAATTATACTGCGATCTCCAAAGGCTCTATAGTTGCGGTAATTGCTGGTTTGCTTTACTTTATCTCTCCTTTAGATTTAATTCCTGATTTTATCATCGGACTGGGTTTTGTAGATGACGCATTTGTTTTAAGTTTAGTGTATAAACAGCTTGCAAAGGATTTAGAAAAATATCAAAAGTGGAAAGACAGTCAAAAAACAATTATCCACATCTAATTATCACCGCTTTGGTTAATAATAAAGAAATTTAAACAACTGTTAACAAATACTTTATAGGTTATGCTATTTTTTTAAGCTAAATTTAATTCACTAACCAATAAAGCCTTATGAAAACAGTACATCAAATTTTGAACACCAAACCTACTCAGATTTTTAGTGTTACACCGAGCACTTCGGTTTTAGATGCACTAAAATTAATGACCGAAAAAAACATCAGTGCATTGTTAATAATGGAGCATGATGAACTACTCGGAATCTTTACTGAGCGAGATTATGCTAGGAAGATAATCTTGCATGGCAAATCATCTATAGACACACCAATTAGCGAAGCTATGACCACCAATCCTATAACTGTAAAGCCTACAGATAGTATTGAATTGTGCATGGAACTGATGACAGAAAAACACATCAGACATTTGCCTGTAGCAACCGCAGATCAAGTGGTAGGCATGGTTTCAATCGGAGATGTAGTTAAATTTATCATCGCCGATCAGAAACAGACCATTTCTCAACTAGAAAGCTATATCAATAGCTAATTCAGCTTAAGGATTTTTTGGGTACGGATAGTAAACAAAGTTTGCACCTTCTGGCACTACCACAAAAATGCACATGTAGTTTTCTGGCTTTTTATAGGTTTTTAAAAATTGCTCTTTTTTATCAGGGTGAATAATGCCTTTTTGGATAAACTCCTCTAAGGTAGAAGCTTGGATGGTCCAGTCTGTTTTAAGCTCTTCTTTATTCAAGATCATCTCCCCTATGTTAACCTCGTGTTGGTGCGCAATAAAAATAGGGTTGGCAGAAATTCCTTCAACCATAATTTCTACAGCAACTTCTTTAATCGAATCAGCATATAATGTAAGATCTTTCTCTAAACTAATTAATGGACTTTTTTTCTTCTCTTTATTCTCGCCATTTCCATCTTGACTTAAATTTCCTAATAATTCTTCGGCTTCCATATCTTAAAACTTGATCGCTTTTTTAAGGGTAATAAATTTATCATCGGTCAAACTATCGGTTAACAAACCATAACCTGCATCAGTTTTAACCACTCTTTTACTTAAGGGATATTCATCGGCACAAAAATACATACTTCCATCTTTTACCAAATTCCAGGTGTTGTTCTTTAGAGAAAACAAGTTAATGCTTGCCCAGCAACTGCTAAACCACTCTGGTCTCAATAATAATTCTGGTTGTGTATCTCCATCTAAATCTCCAGCTAAAGCCAAATCTGCACCAATTGCATTTTTAAAAGTCAGAACTGGCCATTTTTTATTGCTAAAATAGATATTGATGATGTAGTCCTTTTGTTTATCGCCCATATCATCTACTATTGGCTTATTCTTAATTACAAAGGCAGTATCTATAGCGTCTAATAACAATGTATCTACCTGTTGCTTGGCATAATCAACAGTAAATCTGGTTTTTATAGAATCTGTAGTTGTAGCTGCTTTTTTATCCTGATTACTACCAGTACAAGCGTTGAGCAAAATAACTACCACTAAATAAAAACCACTGTTTTTCATTATTTCAATTGTAATAAAACTACATTTTCTACATGTTGCGTATGTGGAAACATATCAACTGGTTTAATCCGTACCACATCGTACTTTTCTTTTAATAAAGCCAAATCTCTTGCCTGTGTAGCTGCATTGCAACTTACGTACACAATCTTTTCAGCTTCCATCTCCAATAAACGTTCTACCACAGCTGTATGCATTCCGGCTCTAGGCGGATCGGTAATCACCACATCTGGTTTACCATGTGTTGCAATAAAATCTGCTGTTAAAATATCTTTCATATCTCCAGCATAGAAAATGGTATTAGCTATACCATTTAATGCCGAATTAAAATTAGCATCTTCTATCGCCGTTGGCACATATTCTATACCAATAACCTGCTTTACGCTACCCGCAATAAAGTTGGCAATGGTACCTGCTCCAGTATATAAATCGTACACCAATTCATCTCCTTTAAAGCCAGCAAATTCCTTGGTAATTTTATACAGTTCGTACGCCTGATCAGAATTTGTTTGATAGAAAGATTTTGCACCAATTTTAAACTTTACAGATCCAGCAGCAGAATTATCTACCTGCATTTGCTCAAAAATATGGTCTCTACCAGCATAGGTAATCACTTCCTGATCAAAAATAGTATCGTTTTTCTTTTGGTTAACGATATAAAGTAGAGAAGTAATTTCTGGAAATGAAACCTTTAAATGTTCCATCAAGCCATCAATCTGCGCTTGCTCCGCATAAGCAAAAACCACAGCAACCATCACTTCTCCTGTTGATGAAGTTCTGATGATCAAGTTTCTTAGCGCACCTTCGTGATTGCGCAGGTCATAAAAACTAATATCATTTTTTAAGGCATATTCACGAACCCTTAAGCGCAAACTATTACTTGGTTCGGCTTGCAGGTAACAATGCTCTATATCTAAGATTTTATCGAAACGCAATGGCACATGAAAACCCAAAGCATTCATTTCTCTACCTTCTGCTTCAAACTCCATATCGGTAGCATTTAACCAACGCTTATTAGAGAAAGTATATTCTAATTTATTACGGTAATATCTATTTACAGCAGAACCTAAAATTGGCTCCATTGATGAAGTATCAATTTTTGCCAAACGTTGTAAAGCTGCCTCAACATTTTTCTGTTTAAAACTGAGCTGTGCACTGTAATCCATATGTTGCCATTTACAACCACCACAAGTGCCAAAATGACTACAGAATGGATCAACACGATGCGTAGAGGCTGTTTGTAAACCCTCAATAACTGCTTCGGCAAAGTTCTTCTTTTTCTTTACCAAACGTACATCAACCACATCGCCTGGAACGGCTTTATCTACAAAAATTACCAATTCATCGGCTTTGCCTACGCCCTTACCTTCTTCTGCAATATCAATAATGCTTAATCCGGTAATCCGAACTGGCTCAGCATTTCTTCTGTTTCTACTCATTGCTGCAAATATAAGAAAAAGAGATGTGAGTAAAGAGATGTGACATTTGAGACGAGCAAGTTAGAAACAATCTAGCTAATAAAAATTTTAGGCATATCACGTCCTGCCTTCTGGAGAAGGTTAAATAGGCTAAACATTCAACAGGTTAATTTACTTACCAAAAACTTTAAGGATTAATCCAAAAACGCCTTCAACTAAGTTAAAGTTCATGTCAAATTGTTCATCAACCATTACAGATATTTCTAAAACTTCTTTACTCATGATAATATATGTCGATAATTATACAAATATAAGCTAATTTGAACCGAAAACCAAAACGGTATATGTTAATTATTCGTTAAGTTACTGATTGATTTGAAAAGCAAGGCTTAGTGCATCTTTTAATGGGTAGCCCCGCTAATGTTACTGCCGTAAAAAACGGCATTCACGAATATTGGGTTTAGATAAACTGGGACAGTACAAATATTTGGGCTTCGGAATGCAAATCGCTATCTTGAGCGGATGAAGAAAAATCTAGCCCTACTCCTATTTATTTTTACAATGTTAAGTACCCAGGCGCAACAAAAATCTGGCGCCCAACAATTTTGGGATACCTTGAAACAACATTGCGGAAAAGCCTACCAAGGTGAAGTTACTCAAGGAATGACAGACGATTTTAAAAATGGCCCATTGATCATGCACGTAAGATCTTGCGAAGACGGCACCATAAAAATTCCATTTTTTGTAGGCGAAGATAGGTCAAGAACTTGGGTTTTAAAGTTTACGGACGACCGTATTTTATTGAAACACGATCACAGACATAAGGATGGTACAGAAGATAAAATCACACAATATGGCGGTTTAACTAGCAACAGCGGCCAAGCAAATATGCAAGTTTTTCCCGCAGACCAGCAGACAGTTGATATGTTACCCGCAGCAGCTGGCAATGTATGGTGGATAACAATAGACAAAGATTTCTTCACTTATAACCTACGCAGAATTGGCTCTGAAAGAGTTTTTACGGTAAAGTTTAACTTATCGAGCCCTGTGGCTAGCCCTGCAGCTCCTTGGGGCTGGAAAGATTAGTTTTAATAATGATTCCCAATTAAACATCGTTAAAAAAATACAATTCAGTTGGTAGAAAATTAACATAAAGTGCATGTAATATATTGGCAAATGTGATGGGGAAATTTAACTATTAGTATAAGTATTTAACAGATTAGCGCTCAATAATTAGGTTTAAAAACTTTGGGAAATTTGGTTTCAATGCAAAAATTAACAGCTAAATGTGCTTGTTTTTTTAGTGCTACAAGCGACGGTAGACCGACGTTAGACCGACGGTAGACGGAGCCTATAAAGAGACAGCCAAATTTAGGTCCATATTGAATAATAAAGCTGTAAAGTCAAAGCCAATAATAAGCAATAGTAAACGATTAATTAATTACTCCTATTTTCTTATAGGTTAACAGATCCAAATCATGGTATACCTATACAAAGACATGTCATTTTAGATTAGCGATCTTAAATTCCTATTCAAATTTATAATTCAATCTAATGATACTTTTTCGTGATTACAAATCACGAAGAGCATGAATAGCTTCGGTTACAAATCACAAAGTGCATCGATGTTTCGGTTGTTGAGACACCAACCGATAAGAGCATGACAATTTAGATTTCTCCGGCTACGCCGTTCTAAATGACGAAAACTACAAAGCCGCCTTCACCAAATAAGGCAATAATTCTTTTTGGAAGGTTACGAAATTCTTGCGAACATCTGCGTCGCTAACCGAAGTAAAGGCAAATGAGAACACAATGCTTTTACTTGCTTTTAATAGAAATGCCAATCCACCACGACGAGCTGGGTTCTTTTTAAAATGATCTAGCTCTAAGTATGCCGAAAGCAACAATGCTTCTAACTGATCAGAAAGATGTTTTAAAAATTCTTGCGAGTTCGCATTTTCACGCACAAAATCCCAACCAATAAATTCATTACAAACTGTATAAGATAAACGGCAGGTTTTCATTACCAAAGCTTTTAAATGCTCTTCTTCGTTAGCATACTGCACTTTATTACTTAAAATTTCATGAAGGTTTACATCCAGATAATCCATTAAAATGGCATCTAAAACTTGTTCCTTACTATCGAAATATTTATAAATGGTTGCTTTTGCAATTCGTGCTTTTTTGGCAATTTCGTTTACGCTGGTTTTATGGTAACCATATTTTCTGAACAGCTCTTTCGCTGCCCTAATAATACTTTCTTTTATTTTTTCTGGCTCCATTAATTGCTAACGTGAATTGTACCGTTGCTGGCATTGCCAGTAATGGTTACATTATATTGTCTTAGAGATGTTTTTGCTGGCGCCTTTACAGGGCTACCATCATAGAGCGAATATTTAGCTCCAGAAACTGGATCTGTCGCTGTTAAATTAGGATCGTCTATAGTAATGGCATTTCTTTGCTCAGGATTAACTGTGCTGCAACGATCATAAGCCATGTAAGCATTATCTGCTCTACGGTAAATAATGATACCCGCAATGCCATAACCCGTCAAACTTATTGCACCACCTGCAGTGCTCAATCTACTTAATCTTGGATCTGTTAATGGCGAATTGAAATTTACGGCAACATTTGGCACTAAGCTGTTCTCCTTAGCACAAGAAGTGCCAAGAATGAGTATAAACAAAATGCCAATGATACTCCTCATTATATAATTGCTGATTTATATTGCTTTAAGAAACGCACATCATTTTCCGAAAATAGACGCAAATCTTTAATTACATATTTTAAATTGGCTATTCTTTCAATTCCCATACCGAAAGCAAAACCACTGTACTTTTTACTATCGATACCACAATTTTCCAAAACATTAGGATCTACCATACCGCAGCCTAAAATTTCTACCCAACCACTATGTTTACACATTTGGCAACCTTCTCCTTTACAAATGGTACAAGAAATATCCATCTCCGCAGATGGTTCTGTAAAAGGAAAATAAGATGGACGGAAACGTACTTTTGTACCTTCGCCATATAATTCTTGCACAAAATAGAATAATGTTTGCTTTAAATCTGCAAATGAAACGTTTTCATCAACATATAAACCTTCTACCTGATGGAAGAAACAATGTGCTCTTGCAGAAATAGCTTCGTTACGGTATACACGACCCGGCATTAAGGCCCTAAATGGCGGCTGACCAGCTTCCATCATACGAACTTGTACAGATGAAGTATGGGTACGCAAAGCGATATCACCTTTTTCGCCTCCCTTTTTAATAAAGAAAGTATCTTGCATATCTCTTGCCGGATGTTCTTCTGGAAAGTTTAAAGCCGAGAAGTTATGCCAATCGTCTTCTATTTCAGGACCTTCTGCTACACTAAAACCAAGTTTGTTGAAAATTTCAATAATCTCTCTTCTCACCAATGCCAAAGGATGACGAGCACCGATCTCAAATCCTTCACCTGGCAAAGTCATATCCAGTGCAGACTTCTCTGTTTGCTGTTCTGAATTTGCAATAAGTTCGTTTAAAGCTTGATATTTAGCTTCTGCTAATTGCTTAAACTCATTTAAAACCTTACCTAAGGTTCTCTTTTCTTCGGGAGACACCGCTTTAAACTCATCAAAAATATCTTTGATAATGCCTTTGGTTCCTAAAAAACGAATACGAAATTGTTCCAGCTCATCGGCACTTGTAGTGTCAAATGCATTGATCTCTGCGGTATATTGTGTGATCTGGTCTTGTAACATGCTGCAAAGATACAGCATTTTAAAGAAATATTTTACAGCTTGAGAGTCTATAAATGAACTTGAAACGTATTTATTACAAGAAAATGAACTATAATACCGCTTTGGTAATGCTTGAATATTTGCAAATGCGATTGATGTTTTACTTTAAATTGGCATTAAAATAAGTAACCACTTCTTTAAGTACCAAATCAAATTTACCTGTAAACTCATGGTCTGCACCTGCAATTTGTACAAATTTATTAGGTACGCTTAAACTATTCAGTTTGGTAGTAAAGGCTTCAAAGGTTGCCTTTCCTTGATTTGGCAAATCACCTACCGAATTATTTTCTGGGAAAAGGGTTAAAGTCGGCACTTTTTGAGCAATGTTGGCATAAAGCGGACTAATTTCCTTATAGAACCTAAGATTATCTTGTTTAACTTCGTAACCTGTGTAACGATAACCCCCTTCTAATATATTGTCTGGTAAAAACTGCAAAAGAAAATCTGGCACATCTGGAAAGGTAAGATCTAATGCGCCAGCCAAATTAGCTACCACTTTCACTTTATTTGTATTTCTAGCATCATAGCTATATAACAACGCTAAGGTTGCGCCAGCGCTGTGCCCAGCTAATGCAATTTTACTTTCACTTACCTGCCATTCTTTTGCATGTGCAATGGCATAATCTATAGCCAAACTTACATCGCTAACCTGATCTTTAATTTTAACTGCACTTTGCATATGCCTAACAGGAGAATCATAAAGTCCGGTTGCATCTACCAATCTGTAATTGATGTTTATAACTGCAAAATCATTTCTTACCAATTCTTTTACTAATGTGGTGTAATCGTCTTTATCTCCACCAATAAAACTTCCACCATGTGCAAAAATAACCAAACCAGTATTCGAGGTTCTATTTGCTGGCAAGTATATATCCATATTTTGTAATGCACTTGCACCATATTTTACATTTAATGTAGTTTTGGCTTCGGTTACAACTTTTGGAGTTTCAACAGTATCTTTTTTACAAGCAGAAAATGTGATGGAGATAAATGCTATTAGTACAATGGTTTTGGAAAAAATCTTCATTTAATAGATGGGTTAATTAACTTAAACAGTTAAAGTTAGTACTTCTAACGAAAAAAAGGAGATAAAAATATCCCTATCTTATTTTAAACCATTTTTTGAAGAATACCCACGCCATCAATATAAAAATGGCTGCAATTACAGCTGAGCCATAACTGACTAAAAAATAGAGAGGAATATTTAAAATACAATTTAAAACTCCAAAAATGATAATTGAGAGGATGGTTATTCCCAACAAGAAAACAGCAACAGTTAGCAAAGTAAAAATACCTTCGCTTCTTTCGGGCTGCCATAAGGGCAAAACAGAAACGGTACAAAGGGCAATAAAAAAGCAATAATTATTAAAATATAGTTGGGCATTATTTTAATAATTATTGCTTAATCAATTCTATTTAGAAGTTAAATTACGCCTAATTCTTTACCAACTTTGGTAAATGCGGCAATTGCTTTATCTAAGTGATGCTGTTCGTGACCCGCTGATAACTGCACACGAATTCTAGCTTTCCCTTGTCCTACTACCGGATAGAAAAATCCGACTACGTAAATACCTTCGTCTAACATCCTTGCTGCAAAATTCTCCGCAATTTTCGCATCGTACAACATTACCGGTACAATTGGATGAAAACCTGGCTTGATATCAAAACCAGCAGCGGTCATTTTTTCGCGAAAATATTTGGTATTACTTTCTAATTTATCTCTAAGTTCTGTAGTGTTGCTTAGCATATCTAAAACAGCAACAGATGCACCTGCAATTGCTGGAGCCAGGGTATTTGAGAATAAATATGGACGAGAACGTTGGCGTAGCATGTCGATAATTTCTTTTTTACCAGCCGTAAATCCGCCAGATGCGCCACCTAAAGCTTTACCCAAAGTACCTGTAATGATATCAATTCTATCAATTACATTGAAATGTTCATGCGTCCCTCTACCAGTTTTACCAATAAAACCTGTGCAATGCGATTCATCAATCATTACCAATGCTTCATACTTATCTGCTAAGTCACAAATTTGGTCTAATGGTGCAACAGAACCATCCATAGAAAAAGCACCATCGGTAACTATAATTTTATGGCGACAACCAGCTGCAGCAATTAGCTGTGCTTCTAGATCTACCATATCCGCATTTTTATAACGGAAACGCTGTGCTTTACACAACCTTACACCATCTATAATTGAAGCGTGGTTCAATTCATCAGATATAATTGCATCTTCCGCATTAAAAAGCGGTTCAAAAACTCCACCATTGGCATCAAAAGCCGCAGCGTATAATATCGTATCCTCTGTGCCTAAAAATTCTGATATTTTAGCTTCAAGCTCTTTATGTATATTTTGTGTACCACAGATAAAACGTACTGAAGACATTCCATAACCATAATCGTCTATAGCTTGTTTTGCTGCTGCAATTACTTTGGGGTGAGACGACAAGCCCAAATAATTATTTGCACAGAAATTTACTACTTCGGCTCCAGAACTTACTTTAATGTCTGCACCTTGTGGTGTTGTAATAATTCTTTCACGTTTAAATAATCCGGCATTTTCTATTTCTTCGAGTTCTTTCTGTAGAACAGGCTGTAATGTTTTATACATATTTATTTTATTAAGGATGCAACCATTTGATTAAAAATTTGCTCTACAAATATAATATATTAGCTCTTAACAAACTTTAACAGTTTATTTGCGTTTATTGCTAGGCTATATTTTACCTTTATCTTATATATGAAGAATATCTATCTTTTTCTTACGCTCAGTTTAGCAATTTTTAGTTCTGCTTCAGCGCAGCATCAAATTACAGGTAAAATTACAGATTCTAGTGGAGAAGCTATCCCTTTTGCTTCTGTTTATATTAAAAACACCAATAAAGGAGTTTCGGCAAATGTGGATGGCGCATATAGTATCACTGTTGATAAAGGCAGTGTAATCTTAATGTATAAAGCTATTGGTTATAAATCTGCAGAGAGAACCGTTACCATTAATGGTAATGTTATAGCCAACCAAACTTTAGCCACAGAAAGTTATACTTTAAAAGGGGTAGAAGTTAAATCTAATGCAGAAGATCCAGCTTATGAGATTATTAGACAAGCTATAAAAAACAGAAAAAAACACTTAAATGAGGTTAGTGAATTTAGTACTGATGTTTATATTAAAGGATTACAAAAACTAGTTGGCGCACCAAAGAAATTTTTCGGCTTTGATGTACAGAAAACCCTTGAATTAGACACCAATAGAAAAGGGATTTTATACCTGTCAGAATCTCAATCAACATTTAGTTTTAAACGCCCAAATAAGGTTAAAGAATTAATGGTATCATCTAAGGTATCTGGAAACAACAATGCTTTTAGTTATAATAAAGCATCCGATATGATTATCAATTTCTATGAAAACTTACTTTTAGAAGGTAGCGGACTGAGCTCACGCAGCTTTGTATCCCCAATTGCTGATAACGCCATGTTCTATTATAGATATAAATTACTTGGTTCGACTGAGGAAAATGGAATTACAATAAATAAAATAGAAGTTATCCCACGTAGAAAAAACGACCCCGCTTTTAATGGAGTTATTTATATTGCCGATGATAGCTGGCGCTTGATGGGCACGAATGTATATTTAACCGAAAGTGCAGGAATAAACTTTGTAGACACCTTAAATATCAGTCAGGAGTTTAACAAAGTAGAGAAAACTTATCTTCCATCTAATATGAAGTTCCAGTTTAAAGGAGATGTTATGGGCTTTAAATTTGAGGGTTATTATGTAAGTATTTACAGTAACTATAACATCAGCCCCAACTTCCCTAAAAACTATTTTACTGCAGAAATTTTAAAAATAACCAAAGCCGTTAATAAAAAGGATTCGTTATACTGGATGAATAACCGCCCAATTCCTTTAACAGAAGAAGAAAAAGAAGATTACGTTAGAAAGGACAGTATTGCCTTACGCAAAACATCTAAACACTATTTAGATTCCTTAGAAAAAGAAAACAACAAGTTTGGGATCGGAAAACTGATAATTTCAGGTTATTCAATAAACAATAGATACGACAAAAAGTATCTTTATTTTGATCCGCTACTAACTTCAGTATTTTTTAATACCGTTGAAGGTGTAGGGCTAAAGTATGGCGTTACTTATCGAAAGGTATTAGAAGAGCAAAGGAGTTTTAGTATTAGACCACAAGTAAGGTATGGTTTTTCTAACCACATGTTTACCGGAAATATTTCAGGATCCTATTCTTATAACCCTTTAAAAAGAGCAACTATTAGCGCAAGTTTCGGCTCAGACATTTCTGACCTAAATCGTTATGGTTCAATGAGCTTACGTTCTAATGCCATCAACAGTCTTTTATTCGAAAGAAATCTTTCTAAATTTTACAAAAAGGAGTTTGCCAACATTACCAGCTCAAGAGAAATTGCAGACGGTTTACAAGCGACTGTAAGTGTTGACTTTGCCAGAAATTCTACCTTAAAAAACACCAATCTTTATACATTTAAAGATAGGCCAGATGAAGAATACACATCTAACAATCCTTTTACACCAACTGTAGAAACTCCCCTGTTTCCAACGCATAACGCATTAAGTATATCTGCAGGTTTAACCTACACCATTGGTCAGAAATATACGACTACACCTTATGCAAAAAGGTATGAAGAATCAAAATATCCACGCTTTAACCTAAGTTATAGAAAAGGAATAAGTGGCATTTTAAATAGCGAGGTTGATTACGACTTGCTAAGTTTTGAAATTTATCAACAAACCATAAGCGCTGGTTTATTAGGTTATTCTAGCTTTGCTGTTGGTGCTGGTAAATTCTTGAACAACAATGTTGTATACTACCCAGACAGCAAACATTTTAGGGGCAATAACTCTACGCTATTTCCTCCGAACTTGAGGAAGTTTAGATATTTAGATTTTTACCAGTACGCTACTGATAGGCAATATGCAGAAGCACATTTCGAACATAACTTTGCTGGCTTTTTGATCAATAAAATCCCATTGTTGCGCAAACTTAAATTAGAAGAAATTGTAGGTATTAATTACCTTACACAACCCGATAAAAAGAATTATAAAGAACTTTATTTTGGCGTAGAAAGATTTGGTTTTGGCGTAAGTTACGGCTACGCTTATGACGGCAGTAAAAAAGTAGACCAAGGGTTTAGAATTACCTATAGTTTCAATGTATTTTAGATTTAATAATTAATTGATACCAAATTGTTATCTTTGCAAGCATTAAACGCCGTTTGCAGCGGTATCAATGAATTATGAAATACAATACCCTACTTTATTACTGCTATTCTCCAATAGCTGATGCAGAACAATTTGCAGCAGACCACTTAACATTTTGTAAATCTTTAGGCTTAGTTGGCCGTATTATTGTTGCCGAAGAAGGTTTAAATGGAACCGTTTCTGGCACAAAAGAAGCTTGCGATGCCTACATGAAACATGTAAAAGCAGACGAACGTTTCGCTAAAACTGATTTTAAGATTGATGAAGTTGAGGAACCTTCTTTTATTAAAATGCACTGCCGTTACAAAGCCGAAATTGTTCACTCAGGCTTACGCGATACCAGCATTATCAATCCACACGAAAAGACTGGAAAATACTTAGAACCCACAGAATTTAGCGAAATGTTAGATCGTGATGATGTGGTGGTATTGGATGTACGCTCGAATTATGAGCATAACCTGGGTAAGTTTAAAAATGCAGTAACACTTGATATTGAAAATTTCCGTGATTTCCCAGATCAGATTGATGCCCTGGCTAAATACAAGGATAAAAAAATAATGACTTATTGTACCGGCGGTATTAAGTGCGAAAAAGCATCAGCACTGCTATTGCACCATGGTTTTACAGATGTCTATCAATTACACGGCGGCATTATTAAATATGGCAAAGAAGCAGGCGGTAAAGATTTTGAAGGTAAATGTTATGTTTTCGATAATCGTATCGCTGTTGATGTAAATTCGGTAAACCCAACTATTGTATCTGTTTGTTACAATTGTGGCACTACAACACCAAAGATGATCAACTGCGCTAATCCAGAATGTAATGAGCACATTACCCAATGCGATGAATGTGGAGATACTTTGCAAGGTTGTTGCTCTGAAGCTTGTACTACCCATCCAAGAAAAAGACCTTATGATGGTACCGGTTATTACGTAAAAGTTCCACAGCCTGTAAAAGCGTAATTTATTTTTGAAAAGCAGGGTTTGGCATTTTATAGGTTTAGCAAGCCCTGCCATCCTACCTACTGGCAGACCAATGTGATTAAGTTAAGAAAATTGTGTCAGTCTGAGTTTGTCGAAGATCTTCCTTAAAAAGTAGAAAAATAAAAAATAGCTGTCCTTCGACACCAACCACGGCTGGCAAGTGCTCAGGATGACATTTTTTTTATTTATCTCCTTAACTTAATAACATTGACCACAGGTACTGCGCTTCAAATATATTAAGCTCATATTTACGTATCTTAGTTATTAATATTATTTTGCAACAATTGTAGTTATACAATTAACTTAAATGAAAAACAGTTACACCAAATATGTTATAGCTTTTATTACCTTTTGCTTTAGTTCACTTCAGCTTTTTGCAAGTGATATCCAGAGTATTGGTGTTCCCTATGTGCAAAATTATCCAAAATCCATTTATCTATCTGGCAACCAAAATTGGTCTATAGCCAAAGATAAAAACGGAATAATGTATTTTGGAAATGCCGAAGGCCTATTAACCTACGATGGAAAATATTGGCAACAATACAAAATGCCAAACCGCCAAATTGTACGCTCTGTAGCAACAGGTAACGATGGATTAATCTATACAGGCAGTTTCGGAGAATTTGGTTTTTGGTCTTACCAAAACAAAAAGCTCACTTATACTTCCTTAGTAAAATTAATCCCAAAAGAACATAAATTAACAGATGAGATTTGGAAAATTTATGTAATTGGAAAGAAAGTTATATTCCAATCTTTTTCTACCATTTTTATTTACGAGCATAAAAAAGTAGCTGTTGTAAAAGCTCCAAATCCTTTTTTATTTCTACATCGGGTTGGCAACAAAATTTTCGCCGAGTCAATAGGCAAAGGACTATTTGAGCTAAGAGGCAACAGTCTTTTACCAATACCAGGTAGCGAAATTTTGGGTAATACAGGAGTTTTATCCATCTTACCTTATAAAAGCAATAGTTTTATTATTGGTACAGGAAAAAATGGCCTCTTCATTTATGATGGCATCACTTTCACTCCATTTTTAAGTGCTGCAAATAGTTTTCTTAAAACTTTCCAACTAAACAATGGGGTTAAAATATTAAATAAATACTATGCCTATGGCACTATTTTAAACGGACTAATCATTATTGATGAAAACGGAAAAATTGTTCAACGCATTAACAAATCTAGTGGGCTGCAAAACAATACCATTTTAAGTTTGTATGCAGATGACGAGCAAAACCTTTGGGCGGGTTTAGACAATGGCATAGACAGGATAGAACTTAATTCGCCACTGTACTTTTATTTTGATAAAGCAGGGCAATTTGGCACAGTTTACTCTAGCCTAATCGTTAAAAACAAAATCTATCTCGGCACCAACCAAGGTCTATTTGTTAGTCCATGGAATCCAGAGAATGGAAATCTTCTTAATTCTTTTGATTTTAAGTTTATTGCCAACTCCCAAGGACAAGTTTGGGACTTAAGTGAAATAGATGGGCAGTTAATTTGCGGACATAATGATGGCACCTTTAAGATTGTTGGAGATCGGATGGAGAAACTATCCAATATCAGTGGAGGTTGGACTATAAAGAAACTAAACTCTAATCCCAATTATTTAATACAAGGAACTTATACCGGACTTGTAATTTTCATTAAAGATGCAGCAGGAAATTGGAAATTTAGCCATAAAGTAACCGATTTTGGAGAGCCTTCGCGCTATGTTGAGCAAGATAATAAAGGAGATATTTGGGTAAGCCATGCCTACAAAGGTTTGTATAAGCTAACATTAAGTGCTGATTTAAAGAAAGCTACGAATATTAAATATTTTGATGAAAAAAATGGTTTAAAAGGCAACTTCAATGTCAACATCTTTAACTTAGAAAATAAGATTGTCTTTGCATCAGATTCTGGCTTTTTGGCTTATGATGAGATTAGTAATAAGTTTACCAAGTATGAATCCTTAAATAAAAGCTTAGGCAGTTTCAAATCTTCTAATAAAATCATTAATGCAGGTTTGAAAAAGTATTGGTTTATTAACCACGGAAAAATGAGCTTGGTAAATCTTAAAGAACCAGGAAAAATAGCGATCGATTCGAGCAGGTTTAGCATCTTAGATGGAAGAATGGTGCAGTACTACGAAAACATCAGCCAGATTAGCGACAAAATTTACCTAATCAGTGTGGATGATGGTTTTGTGATTTATAATGCCACTAACATCGAAAACGAGCGTAATATCCTAAAACTTCCTTCTGTACTCATCAGGAAAATTGAAGACATTACCGATAAGTACAGTCTGCTAACAGAAGATGCCAATAACCAAGAAGCTATTAAAATACCTTTCGGAAGAAACAATATCCGTATTTCTTTTGCACTACCCTATTACAGGCAGTCGAAAGTTAAATTCCAATACTTTTTAGAAGGATATTCTAAACAATGGTCTGATTGGACGCCTGCTAGTCAGAAAGATTTTACTAATTTAAGTCGAGGCACCTATGTTTTTAAAGTTCGCGCAAAAGTAAATGAAGAGGCCACTAGCCAGATTACCAGCTTCGAGTTTGTAGTTTTACCACCATGGTATGGCAACAATTGGGCAATTGTATTTTATGCTTTGATAGGTGTAATAGCACTTTTTGCTGGAAAAAGAATTTACGAAGCTAAATTGGGCAAAGACCAAAAAGCAATTACTTTAAAATTGCAAGCTGAGAAAGAGGAATTTATAAAGAAGGAAGCAGAAGCTACAGAGAAACAAATCATCAAATTACAAACCGAAAAGCTGCAGGCCGAACTGGCAAGTAAAAACAGGGAGTTGGCAAATTCTGCAATGAGTTTAGTTTATAAAAACGAATTGCTTCAGAAAATTAGTGAAGAGATGACCAAGCTTAAAGACGAGAATGGCAAGCGACTTTCTGAAGATCAGTTACGAAAAATACAAAAGGTTATTGATGATGGAATGAATGACGAGCGTGATTGGAATTTATTTGAGAAAAGTTTCAATGAGGCGCATGAAAGTTTCTTTAAAAAGCTGAAATCAAATCATCCAGATCTTGTTCCGAACGACTTAAAACTCTGTGCTTATTTGCACATGAATATGAGTAGTAAGGAAATGGCTTCGCTATTAAATATATCCCTCAGGGGTGTAGAAATACGCCGGTATCGTTTGCGTAAAAAACTCGAAGTTCCGCATGATAAAAACTTAACCGAGTTTTTAATGGAGCTCTAGCACTACATCATTACCTCTCATAACTCATTTTTATACACTACAAACCGATAACATCAAATCTGATTTGTAGTACTGCTAATTTTGTTGTTACAAAGCTAAAATAGCTGTTTTTATACCAAAAATCGAATTTATCTACTAGTATGTGAAGGTACAATTTCTTGCCTTGATGTATTAATGTATAGGTACACATACTTGCACATCCCAAACAAAAGCTGAAAATTAGAGTAATCAAATAATCAAATATAATCAGCAGTATGAAAAAAATCTTTACAAAATTTTCTGTACTAACTCTACTTTGTTTGCTTTTATTAAACGTTGCAAATGCCCAAAACATAACCGTTTCGGGTAATGTAAAAGATGATGGTAATTTAGCCATGCCTTTTGTAACGATAACCGTAAAAGGAACAAACCGTGCAGTAGAAACAGACATTAGTGGTAACTATACTATCGGGGCAGCAGCCGACGCAACTTTAGTATATTCTTTTCTTGGATACACTACTCAAGAAGTGCCAGTTAACAACAGAACAAAAATTGATGTAACCTTAAAATCAGACACTAAAAACTTAGAACAAGTTGTGGTTGTCGGTTACGGCACACAGAAAAGAAAAGATGTTACGGGTGCTATTTCTAGCGTAAGTGGCGAAGACATTGCCAAAATGCCAGCAATTAACCCTTTAGCCTCACTTCAAGGAAAAGTTGCAGGTTTAACTGTAGTTAACTCTGGTGGTGCTGGTTCACAGCCCGTTATTCGCATACGTGGTATTGCCAGTACAAATAATGCTACACCTTTATATGTAGTAGATGGATTTATTCAAGATAACATTGATTATCTAAATCCAGCAGACATCGAATCTATTGATTTATTAAGAGATGCATCTTCATCAGCTATTTATGGTTTAAGAGGTGCTAATGGTAATTGCAATTACCACTAAAAGAGCGGCAAAAGGGCAAACTCGTGTTAATTTTACTAGTAATGTTGGTATCCAAAAGGTATTAAACAAAATTGCCGTTACGGATGCCGAAGGTTTTAAAAAATTATATTCTGCGCAGTTAAACAATATAGGTGCTGCTCCGTATGACTTTAGCAATTATAACGGCAATACAGATTGGCAAGATCAAATATTTCAAACTGCGGTCATTAACAGTAATAGTTTAACATTTTCTAATACAGGAGAAAAATCGACTACGTTAATCAACTTGGGTTATAATAACCAAGAGGGTGTAATGAGGTACAATGAGTATCAAAAATTTGTTTTAAGGTTAAGTGAAGAGATTAGAATCACTGACAAATTTAAAGTAGGTGCAGATTTAACCGGATTTCATGCTACTTCTCAGGGCTCAGGTGCTAGTTTAAACAACGCAATTTGGGCAGCTCCTATTGTTCCTATAAAAACAGATGATTTCACTTATTATGCAATGCCGGTTTTGCAAAGAGCACAAGTAGGCAACGTTGTGGCAGCAATGGAAAGAAATAAAAATACATCTATCAATAAGGCGTTAAGTTTTAATGGAAGTATTTTTGCTGAATTAAAAATCCTTAAAGATTTCACTTTAAAATCTACACTTTACGCTCGCTATGGTTATGGATATAACAGAGGCTACAGCCCTCCTCCTTTCTCATTCATAAATGTCGGAGAAAATGGTGGTCCAACTACCATTGTTAAAGATAACCAATTCCGTTCTTCTATAAGCCAAGGTCAATCTGAAGACCATAGGTATCAGCAAGATCACACACTTACCTACGACAAATCTCTTGAAGGAGGTCATCGTTTATCAGCAATGATTGGTTTTACCTCTTTACGAATTGCTAGCTCTAACGTGAGTGCATCTCGTACAGATAGTACACTAATTGTACCAGGCGATCCAGATTTATGGTACATTGGTTTAATTAATGCAAATAACATCATGAGTAATGGTGGCGGCGGTAATGAAGAAACAAATGCTGGTGCTTTTGCAAGATTGAGTTATGCTTATAAAGATAAATATTTATTCAATGGTACAATTCGTAGAGATGGTAGCTCAAGGTTCGCACCAGAAAACAGATGGGGAACTTTCGGTAGCGTTGGTTTAGGCTGGGTTGCTAGCGAAGAAGATTTCTTTAAAGAAAACATTAAGGGCCTTAATTACTTTAAAATCCGTGCATCATTTGGTAGATTAGGTAACTCGAATGGCGTTCAACCAAATCTTTATCAGCTAGGTTTAACAACTGGTCAAACTGCTATTTTTGGTGATAATGTGTTTACTGCAGTAGATCAAGCTTACTATCCAGATCCAAATTTACGTTTCGAGATTATTCAAGGAATTGATTTAGGATTTGATTTACGTGCTTTTAACGATAAATATAACGCAGAAATCAATTTATACGATAAAAAAACAGATGGTCTTTTAACCAGTTTCCCTTTAATTGCAGGCCAACGTCCTTTCTTTACCAACTTAGGTGAAGTGAACAATAGAGGTATTGAGGTTACTATGGGTTGGACAGATAAAATTGGCAAAGATTTAACTTTTAATGTTTCTGGTAATTTCAGTTACAATAAAAACCGCGTTAAATCTATCGGTAACAATATAGATTTTCAGATCACTGGAAATAGTGGGGTAAACTTAACCAACACAGGTCAATCAATTGGTTACTTTTATGGTTACAAACAAGTTGGCATCTATCAATCTTTAGCAGACTTAGAGAGAATGCCAAAATTAACCAACTCTTTGGTTGGAGATATTGCATATGCTGATTTAAATGGTGACGGGGTAATCACTCCACTGGATAGAACTTATTTAGGGACTCCATTTCCTCCATATAGCTTTGGTGTTAGTTTATCATTAGGCTATAAAGGTTTTGATGCTTTAATAGAAGGGCAAGGCGTAGCCGGAAACGAAATTTATACACAACGTAGAACATCAAACTTTGCACCTTTGAATTATGAGAGCAATAGGCTTAATGCATGGACAACTGCAGGAAGCACTAATGTTGAACCAATTTTAGATAATACCCGTGGTAACAATTATCTTTTCAGCACTCATTATTTAGAGCCGGGGGATTACTTTAGGTTACGTACAGTGCAATTCGGATATACTTTTGGCGCTAATACATTAGCAAAAGCTGGCATCCAAAAATTAAGATTATTTCTAAGTGGACAAAATATCCAAACTTGGAGCAAAGTAACAGGATATACTCCTGAAGCGCAAATTGGAAGTATTTTAGGTGGTGGAGCAGATAATGGTATTTATCCTGTACCAGCTGTATACACTTTTGGTTTAAACGTTACTTTTTAATTTTAGAACATTTAATTTACATAAAATGAAAATATTTAATAAAAGAAATATCTGCTTAGCAATTGGTGCTATTAGTCTTATTTCTATCAACTCTGGATGTAAAAAGTTCTTAGATACACAAAGACAAGGAACTTATACAGCTGATAATTATCCTTATCCTCAAGGAGGAACACCATACGATACTTACTTGTTCTCCGCTTATAATGCACTAAGGGCATACAATTATGTATCAGATGGTTTTATGGTAGCAACTAGTATTAGAAGTGATGATGCTGATAAAGGAAGTACGCCTACTGATGGTGGTGCAGATGTTATTGGTATGGATGATTTTCCAGCCTTAACTAACGGAAGGGTAAATTCACTATATACAGAATACTTTACCATGATTAATAGATGTAATACTATCATTGATCAGGTACAAAATAACACTGAGATTGTGGCTTCTCCAGAATCTAAATTACAAGCTGAGGCTGAAGCTAGATTTTTAAGGGCATACTCCTACTTTGTTTTAGTAAGGTGTTATGGCAAGATCCCTAAAATTGATAAAGTTTTAGCAGTAACGGCAAATATACCTCAAAGTAGCGTAGAAGAAATTTATGCATTTATAGAGAGTGATTTAATTTTTGCAGCAGCTAACTTGCCCATCAATTGGGACAAAAAATTTGCAGGAAGATCATCTAAAGGTGCTGCCAACGGTATCTTAGCTAAAGTATATTTATATCAGAAAAAATGGGGCATGGCAATGGCAGCGGCAAATGCTGTAATGATGTCTGGCCAATATGATCTATCTGTAAATTATACCACAATTTTTGGCGAATCTGGCGAAAACAGTAAAGAATCAATTTTCGAAATTCAGGGTACAGCAAGTGCTACCGTACCTACAGCTAATGGTATTCAATACGCGAGTATCCAAGGAACTAGAGGAAATACCAATGAGTGGAATAGAGGTTGGGGATGGAATATGCCAAGTGCTACTTTAGAAGCTGCATATGAGCCAAATGATCCTCGTAGAAACAGAACTATTTTATATTCAAGTCAAGCTGGAGCACCACGTACAACTATCTACGGACAAGCGGCTCCATTTTATCCAACCGAAGTGCCAAATACAAAATACAATGGAAAGGTATTGGCAAATCCATCTTTTATTGCTCAATACAATAGCAGAAGTGGTTGGTGGATGAACGTAAGAATTCTTCGTTACGCTGATGTGGTTTTAATGTATGCAGAAGCAGCTAATGAATTAGGTGGCTCAACCAATATCAGCAATGCTTTGGCAGCTGTAAATAGTATTAGAGCTAGGGCAAGAAGAGATTTACCTACAACAGCTCCAGCTGGTTCATTGCCAGATTTAGATATAACTGATCAATCTGTTTTACGTAATGCTATACGTCAGGAAAGAAGAGTTGAATTGGCCATGGAACATGAGCGTTTCTTTGACATTGTTCGTTGGGGTATCGATGTTGAAGCAATGCAAGCTGCAGGAAAAAACAATTATAATCCCGCTCGCGACAGACTTCTACCTATCCCACAACAACAAATCGATTTAAGTAAAGGCGTTTTAATACAGAACCCAGGCTATTAAATATAAAAACATCAAAATGAAAAATTGGATCAAAATATTTACCAAACAAAGTGCCATTCTTATTGCACTTTGTACTATTACCTTATTTAATGCTTGCTCAAAAGATGGTAATCCAAATGGGCTTCCAGATGCAAACTCAGCAGAATATAGTCGCAAGCCAAACCCGGGGGTAATCAAAATTTTAGCTATTGGAAATAGTTTTTCTGAGGATGCTATCGAAAGTAATTTATATGAACTTGCAAAAGAAAAAGGGATTAAAATCATTATCGGTAACATGTATATCGGAGGAGCATCATTAGCTAATCACAAAACTAATTTAGAGCGTGGGACCCCAGCTTATGAATACAGAAAAATTACTGAAGATGGAGTTAAGAAGAACATTACAAAAGTTTCTTTAGATCAAGCCATTCAAGATGAGCAATGGGATTACATTAGCTTTCAACAAGTTAGTCAAAACTCTGGTCAATTAGAAACAGTTCAAGCATCTTTACCAGCAGTATTCAACTACGTAAAATCTAAAGCAACTAATCCAAATGTAAAATACGTTTATCACCAAACTTGGGCTTATGCTCAATTATCAGATCACGAAGGTTTTGCCAATTATGGCAAAAATCAAATGACGATGTATAATGCTATCGTAAATGTGTCACAAAAGGTAAAAGACATCGTGCCAATAAACATCATCGTACCAGCTGGTACAGCTATTCAAAATGGAAGAACGAGTGCTGTCGAAGATGGTTTTACAAGAGATGGATATCATTTAAATATACCACTTGGTAGATACACTGCTGCTTTAACATGGTTTGAAACACTCTTCGGTCAATCGGCAGTAGGTATGCAATTTAAACCAGCTGGTATTTTAAATTTCGAAGCTCTTGTTGCGCAAAACGCAGCACACCTAGCTGTTTTAAAACCTTTCGAAGTTACTCCAATGCTTAATTTCCAAGGTGAAAGTGGCCCTTTGTTAGCTCCTGTGTTAATCAATTTTGGCGACAATGCAGTTCAACCCTCTTGGAATAGAGTATCAACGGTTACAGCCGGAACAAAAGTAAATTTAAAAGATAGTCAGGGTAAAGAATATATTGGTTTATCTCTAACCATTACAGAGCGCTTTAATGCCATTAATGGTGATGGACCAGCAGTAACAAACACTCCATTTAATATGCCAGAGCTAGTTTCTAGAAAATCTTTCTTCGGAAATTCAAAAGGTTTATTTAACAATATAATTGTAGCAAAAAGTGTTTTTGTACTATCCGGTTTAGATAAAGCTTTAACATACAATCTATCTTTCTTTGGTGCAAGAGGTGGTGTTAGTGACAACCGTGAGACTAAATATACTGTAGTTGGAACAAATGAAGGTGAAGCAAGTTTAAATACTTCTTCTAATACTTCTAATACAGTTAGTGTAAGCAGTATTAAACCAGATGCAAACGGAAAAATTACGGTAACTGTAACTTCTGGGGCAAATAATAACAATGGCTCAGGTTTTTATTATATTACAGCCGCAACACTTACATCTAATTAATTTATCAAAATCAAAATTAACCTACTCTCATTTTTCTACTGAGGGTAGGTTTATGTCTTTCTAAAATCAAGTCAATCCTATAAGTTTTCAAGCACACAACCATTTTATTATGTTATACAGAATATTTGTTACCCTATTATTTACAATTTCGCTTTTTTCTTCTTGTGCACAAAAAAACGTGGAGGCAATAAAAAAAAATAATCAGGTAACCGATGATTCATTACTTACATTAGTTCAAAAACAAACCTACAAATACTTTTACGAAGGTGCAGAACCAGTTTCAGGTCTTTCGAGAGAGCGTTACCATAGTGATAATATATATCCATCTAACGATAAAGATATTATCGCTACTGGTGCAAGCGGTTTTGGGATTATGGGAACTATTGTTGCTATTGAACGTAAGTTCATCACCAAACAACAAGGTTACGAACACCTAAAAAAAGGATTAGATTTCTTGGGAAAAGCCGATCGCTTTCATGGCGTTTGGCCGCATTGGATGTTACCTTCTGGAAAAGCAAAAGAATTTGGTAAAGGTGATGATGCTGGAGATTTAGTAGAAACTTCTTTTCTTGCACAAGCATTGGTTTGCGTTCGCCAATATTATGCGAACGGGAATGCTGAAGAAAAAGCATTGGCGCAAAAAGCGGATGAATTGTGGAAAGGCATCGATTGGAATTTCTACAGACAAAATAATCAAAATGTACTTTACTGGCATTGGTCGCCAAATTCTGGTTGGAAAATGAATTTCGCCATTACTGGTTATAACGAATGTTTAATCACTTACATTATGGCAGCTTGCTCTCCTACTCACGGTGTTCCTGCAGAAGTTTATCATCAAGGTTGGGCAAAAAGTGGAGCAATGAATACAAATTTTTCAATGTACGGTCATCCTGTTAAGTTAAAACACAATGTAGTTGGTCAAAGTGTGGGACCACTTTTTTGGGCTCACTATTCGTATTTAGGTTTAAACCCTAAAGGCTTAAAAGATAAATATGCCGATTATTGGGAAGAGAATAAAAGCCATACACTAATTAACTATGATTATGCAATTGCCAACCCTAAAGGATTTAAAGGTTATGGTAAAAATTCTTGGGGCTTAACTGCAAGCTACTCTGTTAAAGGTTATGCTGCACATATGCCGGATGAAGATTTTGGTGTAATTAGTCCGACAGCTGCACTTTCATCTTACCCTTATGCACCCAAAGAAAGTATGCAGGTAATTAGAAATCTCTACGAAAACCTAGGCGATAAAGTTTGGGGAGAATTTGGCTTTTATGATGCTTATAGCGAAACTGCAAACTGGTTTCCAAAACGTTACATCGGTATAGACCAAGGCCCAATTGTGGTTATGATAGAAAATGGCAGAACAGGATTAATATGGAATCTTTTTATGAGTGCTCCAGAAATACAACAAGGATTAACAAAACTAGGTTTTACCTACAAAAAATAATATATACCACAAATGAGAAAATATAGCCCCTTATTTTTATTAGCCGCCCTCTTATTCAGCTCAGTTTTTGCACAGCAGAAAAAAACAGTAGATCCTGCACAACAGAAAATGAATACTTTTATCAGCACATTAATGTCTAAAATGACTGTTGATGAAAAGATAGGACAACTGAATTTACCAAGCTCCGGCGATATTACTACTGGCCAAGCTAATAGTTCTGATATCAGCAAAAAAATTAAAGCAGGTCAGGTAGGTGGTCTTTTTAACATTAAAGGTGTAGATAAAATTAAAGCTGTACAGCAAATTGCAGTAGAAAATAGTAGAATGAAAATTCCTTTGCTATTCGGCATGGATGTGATTCACGGCTACCATACGGTTTTCCCAATCCCTTTGGGCATAAGTGCTACTTGGGATATGGCTGCCATTAAAAAATCGGCTCGAATAGGTGCCATCGAAGCCAGTGCAAGCGGTATCAATTGGACTTTCTCTCCGATGGTAGATATTTCTAGAGACCCACGTTGGGGGCGTATTTCTGAAGGAAGTGGTGAAGATGCGTACTTAGGTTCTCAAATTGCTAAAGCAATGGTAACAGGTTATCAAGGTAAATTACAGGCAAATAATGAAATTTTGGCTTGTGTTAAACACTATGCGCTCTATGGTGCAGGCGAAGCCGGACGAGATTACAATACAGTAGATATGAGCCGTGTAAGAATGTACAATGAATATTTACCTCCGTACAAAGCAGCAATAGATGCCGGTTCGGCTAGTATAATGGCTTCTTTTAACGAAGTTGAAGGTATACCAGCAACCGCAAGTAAATGGTTGATGACTGATGTTTTGCGTAAAGAATGGGGTTTTAAAGGTTTCGTAGTTACGGACTATACCGGTATACCGGAAATGATCGAACATGGTATGGGCGATTTGCAAACCGTTTCTGCATTGGCATTAAATGCTGGTATAGATATGGACATGGTTGGTGATGGTTTTCTTAACACCCTAAAAAAATCATTAGCAGAGAAAAAAGTTACCATCGAACAAATTAACAGTGCTTGCAGGTTAATCTTAGAAGCAAAATATAAATTAGGCCTATTTACTGATCCCTATAAATTTTGCGATCCAACTAGAGCCGCTAAGGAAGTATTTACTCCAGAAAATCGCCAGGTGGCAAGAGAAATTGCAGCAGAGAGTTTTGTATTGTTAAAAAATAGCAATAACACTTTACCTTTAAAAAAATCGGGAACTATTGGTTTAATTGGTCCTTTGGCAGATAATAGTGCAAATATGTATGGTACTTGGAGTGTGGCTGCCTTATTGGACCAATCTATTACGGTATTGCAAGGTTTAAAAAATGTGCTAGGTAACAATGCCAAAATCATCACAGCACGTGGTTCTAATTTCTTGGCCGATTCTGTTATGGAACATCGCTATGTCAATGTTCATAACAAAACTTACAAACGCGATCCGAGAACTGAAGCAGAGCTGATTAAAGAAGCCCTAGAAGTTGCCAAAAAATCTGATGTAATTGTAGCCGTAATGGGTGAAGGCTCAGAATTTAGCGGCGAAAGTAGCAGTGTAACTAATATCGAAATTCCGCAAACACAAAAGAACTTATTAAAAGAATTAGCAAAAACAGGTAAACCTGTAGTATTGGTTTTATTTACAGGTCGCCCATTAGCATTAAAATGGGAGGATGAAAATTTACCTGCTATATTAAATGTATGGTTTCCGGGTAGCGAAGCAGGAAATGCTATAGCTGATGTTTTATTTGGCGATGTAAATCCCTCAGGTAAATTAACTGCAACTTTCCCACAAAATGTAGGACAAATTCCACTCTACTATGCTCACAAAAACACAGGTAGACCAGAAGCTGGAAAATTCACGAAGTTCCGTTCTAATTATTTAGATGTAACTAACGACCCACTTTACCCTTTTGGATATGGCTTAAGTTACACGAATTTTACTTTTGGCGATATCAAGTTAAGCTCAAATACGCTATTAAGTGGTAAATCGATTACAGCTACCGTTAAACTAACCAACAATGGTAAGTATGATGGCAAAGAAGTGGTACAACTCTACACAAGAGATTTGGTGGGTAGCATAACCAGACCAGTAAAAGAATTGAAAGGTTTCCAAAAAATCAGCTTAAAAGCGGGTGAATCTAAAGATGTCAGCTTTACCATTACTGAAGAAGACTTAAAGTTCTACAATTCTAACTTAAAGTTTGTTGCCGAGCCTGGAGATTTTCAGTTGTTTATCGGAGCAAATTCTAGAGACGTTAAAGAAACCAGTTTTAAACTAGTCAAATAAACCCCAAACCCCTAAAGGGCTTATATAGCTTAATACTAATTATGAAAAGAATAGCATTAATTTTTACGCTTTGTCTACTTATTTCATCAGCTTTTGCACAAGATTTATCTTTATATAAAAAAGAGAATTTTATTGTGGGTACTGATACCATCAAATACAGAATTCTATACCCAGAAAACTTTGATGAAACAAAAAAGTACCCAATTGTTTTCTTTTTGCATGGCAGAGGAGAAAGTGGCAACGACAATCAAAAACAGTTAGCTAACGGAGGTAAATTATTCCTAGCCGATAAATTCAGAAAAAGCACACCTGCAATTGTGATTTTTCCGCAATGTGCGGAGAACAGTTACTGGTCTAATGTAGATATCCAAACGGTAAGCGATAAACGTTTTTTCACGTTCATTAAAGGTGGAGAGCCAACAAAATCGATGGCGCTTCTATTAAAACTTACCGATGCTTATGTTAACAAACCTTTTGCCGATAACAGTAGAATTTATGTGGGCGGCTTATCAATGGGCGGAATGGGAACTTTCGAAATTTTGAGAAGAAGAACTAAAACTTTTGCTGCAGCATTTGCTATTTGTGGTGGTGATAATCCTGCAAATGCAAAAAAATATAAAAATGTGCCGTTATGGATTTTCCATGGCGGATTGGACGATGTAGTAAATCCACAGCTTTCTTACAGTGTTTATAGAGAGTTAAAAAGGTTGAGCAATCCACCTAAATATACCATTTATCCAAAAGCGAACCACAACAGTTGGGATGCCACTTTTGCAGAACCAGAGTTAATGCCTTGGTTATTTAGTCATAAGAAGTAAATCACAACCTCGTAGGTTTTAAAAACCTACGAGGTTTAACATTTGAGAAAATCTTCAAATTCTTTATCAATTAGGCGGGACTGAACTAAACGATAAGTGCAGGTTTTGCTCTTCAAAATATTAATAAAAAAGGCTTGAAGAATGTATCTCCAAGCCTTTTTTATCTTTTATAGATTCTTCGCTTCGCTCTGATCCGATAGCTATCGGATGTCAAATATTTATTCAGCCATGTTATGATAGACGGCCTGAACGTCATCATCCTCTTCTAATTTATCGATCAGTTTTAAAACATCTAAAGCTTGTTCTTCTGTAACTTCGTGATGTGATAAAGCGATGCGTTCTAACTTCGAACTTTTCAATTCAATACCTTTTTCTTCTAAAGCTTTTTGCAATGGACCAAAATTTTCGAAAGTTCCTTGCGCTACGGCAATATCATTACCTTCTTCATCAGCTTCAACATACAATTCTTCCAAACCAGCATCAATCAATTCAAACTCTAATTCTTCTAAATCTAAGTCTTCTGCAGGCACAAACCTGAAAATGGATTTACGGTTAAACACAAAATCCAATGAGCCTGTTTTACCTAATGATCCATCAGTTTTATTGAAATAACTGCGTACATTGGCCACCGTTCTATTGGTATTATCAGTAGCGGTTTCAATTAAAACGGCAACGCCATGTGGCGCATATCCTTCGTAAACAATTTCTTCGTAGTTAGCCATCGATTTATCAGAAGCACGCTTAATTGCAGCTTCTACCCTATCTTTTGGCATATTTACAGCTTTAGCATTTTGCATAGCTGTACGTAAACGAGAGTTGGTTTCTGGATGAGGTCCAGATTCTTTAACCGCCATTACAATATCTTTACCGATACGTGTAAACTGAACGGCCATTTTAGCCCAACGCTTAAATTTTCTTTCTTTTCTAAATTCGAATGCTCTTCCCATTTTGTTAGTATTGAGTATTGAGATGTGAGATATGAGACCTTACGCCTTCAACCCTTCATCCTTCCACCTTTATTTTTTTATGATTTATTTCCTCTTTTGTCCCTGCCTGCGGCAGGCAGGTTTCAACTTTAGTCTTTAAGCCCTTAAAGCCTTCCATCCCTCTGACTTTATTATTTCTTTAAATTTAATAACATATCTTCGGTCATTTTCCCCAAATCAAATTCTGGTTTCCATGCCCAATCTTTTCTTGCAAAACTATCATCAATAGATTGCGGCCAACTGTTGGCAATATCCTGACGAGGATCATTTTCGGCGTAAGTTAATTTAAAATCAGGAATATGTTTGCTAATTTCTGCAGCTAGTACCTCTGGTGTAAAACTAACTCCTCCAAAATTATAACTCGATCTAATCGAAATCTGATCTGCTGGTGCATCCATTAATTCAATTGTACCACGAATGGCATCATCCATATACATCATTGGCAGTTCTGTAGTGGCAGATAAAAACGAAGCGTAACTTCCTTTTTTCAAAGCTTCGTGAAAAATATGGATGGCATAATCGGTAGTTCCTCCACCTGGAGCAGCTTTCCAACTAATCAATCCTGGATAACGGATGCTTCTTACGTCTAAGTTATATTTTTGATAATAATATTCGCACCAACGTTCGCCAGCCAATTTACTAATTCCATAAACGGTATTGGGATCCATGGTACAAAATTGTGGTGTATTCTCTTTTGGCGAGTTCGGTCCGAAAACGGCGATTGAACTTGGCCAATATACTTTTGCAGTTTTAAAGATGAGCGCTAAATCTAGCACATTCAATAAACCATTCATGTTCAAATCCCAAGCTAGCTTAGGATTTTGTTCGCCAGTGGCAGATAACAATGCCGCTAATAAATAAACTTGGCTTGGTTTATATTTGGTAAAGATATCCTTTAAAATTTCCTTATCTAAAACGTTAACAAATTCGAATGGACCCGCATTTTTGGTTTCGTAATCTGGCCTGCGGATATCGCAAGCCACCACGTTATCATTGCCATATGCTTTACGCAATGCAGTAACCAACTCTGTACCTATTTGTCCGTTAGAACCTAGCACTAATATTTTTTCGCTCATACATTAAGGATATTTGACAAAGGTAAAAAAATGGAACAAACCTTATAATACATAAAATGATAATTTTTTAAAATTAGTTTGGATTTTGTAAGCTAATTTTTACATTTACTAAAACCTTTTAGTTAAGTAATTAAAGGCTTTTTTTTTTATGTGTCGCAGATACACGTTATAAATTATACCATAGCTTCTTTAAGTGGATATATTTTACCTAATTTAATGGCACAAAACAAATAACCAAAGTATATGGACAGAAGAGAAGCAGTAAAAAGTGTCGCTTTTTTAATTGGCGGTGCTTTATCAGCAACTACAATCGCAACTTTATTCGATAGTTGCAATGAACCTGGAAAAACAAATGGTAAATTATTTACTGCAGACCAAGAAAAACTAGTTGCAGAAATCGCCGATATCATTATTCCTACTACAAAAATGTCTCCTGGAGCTACAGCGGCAAACGTCGGACCATTCATTACCATGATGGTTAAAGATTGCTACCCAGAAGAGGCACAAAAAGCGTTTGTAAAAGGCTTAGAAGACATTGAAACTCGTTCTAAAAAAGATTTTGGGAAATCATTCCTAGCAATTTCCGTTAAAGAAAGAGAACAATTAATAACTAAGGTACGTGATGAAACTGTTGCCGCACAAAAAGCAGAAAAAGACAAAAATGATGCTGCAGCAAAATTAGAGCAAGATACACAGGGTGCCAAACCAGAAAAGGAAAAAGCAGGTAATCCAATGGCTGCCAAAGAAGCACCAAAAACAACGCCTCAGTTTTTTGCCATTGCCAGAGACCTAACCATTCTTGGCTTCTTTACTTCTGAAGTTGGAGCTACAAAAGCCTATGAATTTGTAGAAATACCTGGCCGTTACGATGGCTGTGTTGATCTTAAACCTGGTCAACGAGTTTACGCATAAACCCTATTTATCTCTTACACAAATGAATTTAAATACTAAAGCAACAGCGCAAAATACCTACGATGCCATAGTAGTGGGATCTGGAATTAGTGGTGGTTGGGCTGCCAAAGAACTTACTGAAAAAGGATTAAAAGTTTTACTACTTGAACGTGGTAGAAACGTAGAACATATTAAAGACTATACTACGGCAATGAAAAAGCCTTGGGAATTTGAGCATCGTGGAAAATTGACCGAAGCCCAAAAAGACACCCATCCTGTACAAAAAAGAGATTATCCTTACCAAGAATATAACGAAAGTTTTTGGGTAAACGACTTAGAATGCCCGTATACCGAAGTTAAAAGATTTGATTGGTATCGTGGTTTCCATGTAGGTGGAAAATCTTTAATGTGGGGTCGCCAGAGTTACCGTTTAAGCGACTTAAATTTTGGAGACAACTTGAAAGATGGTCATGGCGTTGATTGGCCAATTCGTTATAAAGACATTGCCCCATGGTACGATTATGTAGAGAAGTTTGCTGGAATTAGTGGCTCGGTAGAAAACTATCCTCACTTTCCAGATGGTCAGTTTTTACCAGCCATGGAAATGAACTGCGTAGAAAAAGTTGTAAAAGAACGGATAGAAAAGAAATACAATAGAGGTCGTATTATGACTATGGGCCGCACTGCAAACTTAACCGTAGAACACGGTGGTAGAGGTAGCTGTCAGTATAGAAATCTATGTAGCCGTGGTTGCCCTTTTGGCGCTTATTTTAGCACACAATCTTCTACCTTACCAGCAGCTGTTGCTACAGGAAATCTTACACTAAGACCTTTTTCTTTGGTTAACGAAATAATTTATGATAAAGAGACTCAAAAAGCAAAAGGTGTAAGAATTATCGACTCTGAAACGATGGAGCATATTGAATATTTTGCAAAAATTGTTTTTGTAAATGGCTCTACGCTTGGCTCTACGTTTTTACTATTAAATTCCACTTCTCCCGAGCATCCAAACGGATTAGGTAATGGAAGCGGAGAATTAGGTCATAATTTAATGGATCACCATTTCCGTTGTGGCGCCTCTGGCCAAGCCGAAGGTTTTGATGATAAATATATTTATGGAAAAAGAGCGAATGGGGTTTACATTCCTCGTTATAGAAATATAGGGAATGATAAACGCGATTATGTACGTGGTTTTGGCTATCAAGGTGGTGCAAGTCGCTCGGGATGGCATAATGACATCGCAGAATTGGCTTTTGGTGGAGATTTTAAGGATTTAATCTCAACCCCAGGCATTTGGAGTATGGGCTTAGGCGGTTTTGGGGAGTCTCTTCCATACCACGAAAACCATGTGTATATTGATAAAACCAAAAAAGATAAATGGGGTCAACCGGTTTTAGCTATCGATTGCGAGTTTAAAGACAATGAGTTTAAAATGCGTAAAGATATGATGAATGATGCGGCAGAAATGTTGGAATCAGCAGGTATCAAAAACGTAAGTACTTACGATAATGGCTCTACACCAGGCATGGCTATTCATGAAATGGGGACAGCTCGTATGGGCCACGACCCAAAAACTTCCGTGCTAAACAAATGGAACCAAATGCATGAGGTTAAAAACGTGTTTGTAACCGATGGTTCATGTATGCCTTCAGCAGCTTGCCAAAATCCATCGCTAACTTATATGGCGTTAACTGCTAGAGCATGTGATTTTGCCGTAAGTGAATTGAAAAAAGGAAACATTTAGAAAGAGGAAAGCTTAAAGTATAAAGCATTAAATATCGCTTTAAGCTTTGGTCTTTATTCTTTTAGCTCAAAAAACTATGAAACAAAAAATAAGAATGGGAATGATTGGTGGTGGTAAAGGTGCCTTTATTGGCGCTGTACATCGCATGGCCGCCAATTTAGATGGATTAATTGAATTAACTGCCGCTGCCTTAAGCTCAAATCCCGAAAATGCAAAAAAATCTGGCGAGGAAATTTTCCTTTCAGAAGATAGAACATATACCAGTTATGCAGACATGATAACTGCAGAAAGTAAACTGCCTGCAAATGAAAGAATACATTTTGTAAGTATTGTTACGCCTAATAACCTCCATTTCGAGCCGGCAATAATGGCACTAGCTCATGGTTTCCACGTGGTTATAGATAAACCGATTACTTTAACCTTAGCAGAAGCCAAAGCATTAAAGCAAAAAGCTGATGAAACAGGTCTGTTTGTTTGTTTAACGCATACTTATTCGGGCTATCCGATGGTAAAACAAGCGAAACAAATGGTAAAAGATGGCGCTTTAGGAAAAATTAGAAAGGTAGTTGTAGAGTACCCACAAGGTTGGTTAAGTTTACCTGCCCCTAACGATAACAAACAAGCTGCTTGGCGTGCAGATCCATCAAAAAGTGGCATAAGTGGTTGCATGGCAGATGTAGGTACTCATGCCGCTCACTTAGCCGAATATATTTCGGGTTTACAGATTACCAAAATATGTGCAGATTTAAACATTGTGGTAGAAGATAGGCTTTTGGATGATGATGGAAATGTATTGCTAAAATTTGATAATGGAGCAAATGGCCTATTAATGGCATCTCAAATTGCTGCTGGTGAAGAAAATGCCATAAAGATTTATGTTTATGGCGAAAAAGGCGGAATGGAATGGCATCAAATGGAACCGAATACATTAACGGTTAAATGGCTAGACCAACCCATGCAAGTTTACAGAACAGGTACAAGTTACATGTCTGATATTGCCAAATTTAATACCAGAACACCATCTGGGCATCCAGAAGGATATTTAGAAGCCTTTGCCAATATCTATAAAAACTTTGCACTTACTTTAATGGCTAAACAAAACGGAGAACAACCTAGTGCAGCAATGTTAGATTTCCCTACAGCTAATGAAGGTGTTAGAGGAATGGCTTTTATAGAAAACGTAGTGGCTTCAAGCAAATCTGATCAAAAATGGTACGATTTTAAAATTTAAAAACAATGACAACAATACAAGGACCAGCCGTATTTTTAGCCCAATTTATTGGAGATGAAGCCCCTTTTAATTCGCTTGATGGCATTTGCCAATGGGCGAAAGGCCTAGGCTTTAAAGGCATACAGCTACCAACTTTAGACAAACGTTTTATCGACCTTAAACTTGTTGCAGAAAGTAAAACTTATGCTGATGAATTGAAAGGACAAGTAGCAAATTATGGATTGCAGATCACAGAACTTTCTACCCATTTACAAGGACAATTAGTTGCTGTTAATCCTGCTTATGATACTTTATTTGATGCCTTTGCAGCCGATGAAGTAAAAGGAAACCCGAAAGCAAGAACAGAATGGGCAGTGCAACAATTAAAATATGCTGCCAAAGCTTCTCAAAATCTGGGTCTAAACGCCCATGCAACTTTCAGTGGTTCATTATTATGGCATACTTTTCATCCATGGCCACAAAGACCAGAAGGATTAGTAGAAGATGGATTTACCGAATTAGCAAAACGCTGGCTACCCATTCTAAACGAATTTGATAACTGTGGCGTTGATATTTGTTATGAAATACATCCAGGTGAAGATTTGTTTGATGGCGAAACTTATGAGATGTTCTTAGATAAAGTAAATCATCACAAAAGAGCTTGTTTGCTATACGATCCATCTCACTTTGTACTGCAACAGTTAGATTATATCCAATACATCGATTTTTATCACGAAAGGATCAAAGCTTTCCATGTAAAAGATGCGGAATTTAATCCCACAGGTAAACAAGGCACATTTGGAGGCTATCAAAGTTGGGCAAATAGAGCTGGCAGATACCGTTCTCCAGGAGATGGGCAAGTAGATTTTAAACGCATCTTTAGCAAATTGGCACAATACAATTTTAAAGGTTGGGCAGTAATGGAATGGGAATGTTGCATTAAAGATTCAGAAACCGGAGCTCGCGAAGGTGCCGAATTCATCAAAAAACACATCATCCCTGTAACTACTAAAGCATTTGATGATTTTGCATCGGCAGGTAGCGACGAAAATTTAAACAAAACAATTTTAGGCATATAAAACTAGAGGAAAATCATCCTCAAAATTAACACACAATGAAAAGAACATTATTAGTCTTAAGCGCAGTAACCTTATTTTTAGCCGCTTGTGGCGGTGGTTCAACAGAAACAACCGAAACAAATACAGCTAACACTACTCCCCCTCCAGCAGTAAGTAAACCAGCAATGGATCCTGGAGAAGTAGCTATTGCTAAGTCAGATTGTATTGGCTGCCATAATAAAGAAAACAAAATCATTGGTCCTTCTTACCAAGAAATTGCGGCTAAATACCCTGCAACAGATGAAAATATAGCTTTATTAGCTAGCAAAATTGTTAAAGGTGGTAAAGGGGTTTGGGGAACAGTACCAATGACGCCACATGCTAAAATTACTGAAGACGAAGCTAAAGTGATGGTAAAATATATTCTTTCGCTAAAAAAATAAACAAGCATTAAATTCTAACCAAATGGATAATGTAAAAAAAGTAACAGAAGATAAAGGCAGACGTAATTTTCTGAAAACAGGAGCAATTACAGCTGCTGCTTTTATGATTGTTCCTCGCCATGTCCTTGGAGGACAGGGTTTTCTAGCACCAAGTGATCGGTTAATTGTTGCGGGTATAGGTGTTGGAGGAAAGGGAGATTCTGATTTACGCTTGATACACGAAAGTGGTAAAGCTGATATTGCCTATTTATGTGATGTAGATACACGCAGAGCAGCAAATAGCGTTAAACGTTTCCCAAAAGCCAAATTTTATAAAGATTGGAGGGAGATGTTTGATAAAGAACATAAAAACTTCGATGCCGTTACTGTATCTACTCCAGATCATAACCATGCCATACAAACCTTAGCGGCAATGCAATTGGGCAAACATGTGTATGTTCAAAAACCACTCACGCACGATATTTACGAGGCTCGAATGCTTACAGAGGCTGCAAAAAAATACAAGGTAGTAACACAAATGGGTAATCAAGGTGCATCGAACGATGGCCCTCGTCAAATGAAAGAATGGTATGACGCTGGCTTAATTGGAGATGTACATACCGTTTACGCATTTACTGACAGACCTGTTTGGCCTCAAGGTATTCCGTGGTCTGCAAACAAAGCAGAAATTCCTAAAGAGTTAGACTGGGATTTATGGCTAGGGACTGCACCTTATAAAGACTTCGTTGATAAATTGGTGCCATTTAACTGGCGTGGCTGGTGGGATTATGGAACAGGTGCCCTAGGTGATATGGGCTGCCATTTATTAGAAACTCCATTTAGCGTACTCAATTTGAAATATGCATCTGAGGTTCAAGCAAGCGTTGGTTCTGTTTATGTTGATGAGTTTAAACGTGGATATTTCCCAGATAGCTGCCCTCCTTCTAGTCATGTAACCTTAAAGTTTCCTAAAACAAATAAAACCACAGGCGATGTTACAGTACATTGGATGGATGGTGGCATACAGCCAGAAAGACCAGAAGAATTAGGTGCCAATGAAATTTTTGGCGATGGTGGCAACGGAACCTTATTTATCGGTACAAAAGGTAAAATGATGAGCAGTACTTATGGCAGAAATCCACAACTTTTACCTTTAAGTAAAACTAAAGATATTAAAGTAGCTCAAAAATTTGCTCGTGTAGCAAACCAAGAAAATGGACACTACGCACAATGGGTTGAAGCCAGTATTGCCGGTTATGGTAAAAAAGAATTAAGTTCTCCATTTGAAATTGCTGGTCCTTTAACAGAAGCATTATTGATGGCCAATTTGGCTATTCGAGGGGCAGATATTCAGCGTAAAGATGCTGAAGGCAAAATTACTTATCCAGGAAGATACACCAAACTGCTATGGGATAACATTGCCATGAAAGTGACCAATTTCGATGATGTAAATCAATTTGTAAAACGCGAATATCGCAAAGGTTGGACCTTAGGTTCTTAAATTTTAAACTCAAATTAATAATGAAACAATATATTTATTTAGTAATAATCGTCCTTATTTCAGGGTGTAGTTCAACTTCTAAGACTAAAACACCTAAAGGTTTTACCTCCCTTTTTGATGGCAAAACCACAACGGGCTGGCATTCTTACAATAAAAAAAACGTGGGTAGTGCATGGGAAGTGCAAGATGGTGCTTTACACATGAACCCTAGCAAAAAAGGCAAAGATGGTGGCGGCGATTTAGTTACCGATAAAGAATATACTAATTTCCATTTTAAAGCAGAATGGAAAGTTGCACCAAAAGCAAACAGTGGAATTATTTTTTACATCCATGAAGATCCGAAATATTCACAAACTTATTTAACTGGACCAGAAATGCAGGTAATTGATAATGATGGTCACCCAGATGCAAAAATTACCAAACACAGAGCCGGAGATTTATATGATATCGTAAAAAGTTCTTCTGAGCCAGTTAAAGCTTTGGGAGAATGGAACAAAGCCGAAATCATCAGCAACAATGGCAATTTAACTTTAATATTAAATGGCGTTGAAATTGTAAAAACTACCATGTGGGACGATAATTGGAAAGCACTATTAAACTCCAGTAAATTTGCTAAATGGCAAGGTTTTGCTACCTTTAAAACTGGCAAAATTGGTCTTCAAGACCATGGAGATGAAGTGTGGTACAAAAATATTTCAATTAAAGAATTATAAAACAGCTAATGGATGATAGTAGATGGTTCATGGCCATCAACTATTGACCATCACCTATAAACTATCAATCAAATGAATCCAACTATTCGAGTTAAGCTCTCCTTTATGATGTTCCTAGAATTTTTTATCTGGGGATCCTGGTTTGTGACCATGGGTACATACCTAGGTAAAAACCTTCTATCCGATGATGTACAAATTGGATCTGCTTACAGCACTCAATCCTTAGGGGCAATCATAGCTCCGTTTATCATCGGCTTAATAGCTGATAAGTTTTTCTCTGCCCAAAAAGTTCTTGGAGTTTTACACCTTGCTGGCGGAATACTATTATGGTTTGCCGCAACATCTCTAAATTTCGAAAGCTTTTTCCCTTTCATATTAGGGTATATGATTGCTTACATGCCGACCCTAGCTTTGGTCAACTCCATTTCATTTAAACAAATGAATAATCCAGGAAAAGAATTTCCTTCTATAAGAGTATTTGGCACTATCGGTTGGATTATTGCCGGTTTAGTAATTGGATGGTTAAATTGGGAACAAGATGGGAATTTGATCTTAACATTTAAAATGGCTTCTATTGCCTCTATAATTCTTGGTTTATTTAGCTTTATATTACCAAATACACCACCAGTTAAAAAGGGTGAAAAAACTAGTTTTGGAGAAATTATAGGCTTAGATGCTATAGGTTTGTTAAAAAACAGATCTTATCTCTTATTCTTTTTATCATCGGTAGCAATTTGTATTCCACTAGCATTCTATTACAACTTTACTAATCCATTTCTAAATGAAGTTGGAATGAAATCAGCTGCTGGAATTCAATCTCTTGGTCAAGTATCTGAAACATTATTTATGCTATTAATGCCTTTGTTTTTCGTCCGTTTAGGCGTTAAGAAAATGTTGGCCATCGGTATGATTGCTTGGGTTGCTAGGTATTTATTTTTTGCATTTGGCAATGCTGATACTAACTATTGGATGTTAATTGCTGGCATTGTACTACATGGAATCTGTTATGATTTCTTCTTCGTTACTGGCCAAATCTATACGGATAAGTTAGCTGGAGAGAAATTTAAAAGCGCAGCTCAAGGCTTCATAACACTTGCCACTTATGGGGTAGGTATGTTAATTGGATCAATAATATCTGGCATGATTGTTAACAAATATGTTGTAGATGGAGGACATAATTGGTATAATATATGGATTGTACCCGCTTCAATTGCAGCATTAGTAGTGGTTCTCTTCTTGATATTTTTTAAAGACACTAACAAAGACGTAAAAACAGAAACTGAATTATAATATTCAATCTTAATCCCAAAGCATGAATTCTAGAAGAACATTTATAAAACAAACCGGGTTATTTGCTGCAGCAGTTGCGGTTGCACCGTCATTTGCTTGCACGCCCATTGCCAAAAAACCTATAGGTTTGCAGTTGTATAGTTTAAGAGATATTATTAAAAATGATATTAAAGGAATTATACAAAAAGTAGCAGCAATTGGTTATAAAGAAGTAGAAACGTATGGATATTCAGCAAAAGGAGGCTTTTGGGGTTTAGATTCTAAAGCTTTTGCTGGTTTATTAAAAGAAAATGGGTTAACCTCACCTAGTGGCCATTTTGGAATGGATAATTTTATTGCTGGAAAAACAAGCGATGAATTAAAATCATACATCGAAGCATCGAACGTGCTTGGCAGTAAATATGTAGTGGTGCCATATCTTGGTGGCGGCCTGAGAAAAACTGAAGATGATTACAAAAAGATTGCAGCGAAATTAAACGAAGCCGCAGAAATGTGCAAAGCAGCGGGTTTAAAATTAGGTTATCATAACCATGATTTTGAATTCACCAAATTCGGTAATCAAACGGGTTACGACATTCTACTCGCGGAAACCGATAAAAAATTGGTAGATTTTGAATTAGACTTGTATTGGGCTGTTCGTTCTCAGGTGGATCCACTAGCTTTATTTAAAGCACACCCAGGTCGTTTTACCATGTGGCACATTAAAGATATCGATAAAAAGAATAAGGATGTGAACACAGAAGTAGGTAATGGCGCTGTTAATTTTAAATCGATATTTACAGGTGCTAAACTAGCTGGCGTAAAACATTATTACGTAGAACACGAGTTTAATTACCAACCAGATGAATTAGGCTCAATTAAAACAAGCTTTGATTACGTACATAAAGAATTACTATAATTACTTTCTGAATCTATCGGTAATTAAACCTATCCATTCTTTAAATAGAATTTCCCAATTACCTAGTGCTTCGGTACTAGGGACTATAAAATCCGACCAATCATATTCGCTTTTGCCAATATAATTGGTCGGATAATAGTATATAGGAGTTTTAAAATGTTTAGAAAAAATTAATTTAGCTCTTGGGATATGCCAAGCACTAGTAATTACCAATACACTTGCATTGGGTATCTTTTCTGTTATAATTTTTGCACTATAACTGGCATTTTCTATTGTATTTCTACTCTGATTTTCAATGAGAATTACAGTATCTGGAATACCAATTTGCTTCAAATATTTAGCTGCTAAATCAGCTTCCTTTGGACCTGATTTAAACAGATTAGCACTTCCACTACTAATTAAAATTCGCTTAATTTCACCCTTTTTGTATAAAGAAATAGCCTGGAAAAGCCTGTCGCTGCTATTGCCAAAAGCAAGTTGATTATTCCTTTTATTGATAGCAGAAAAGCCACCTAAAACTATTCCTACATCATAATTTCTTTCTGTTGGATAACTAGCTTCATAAAGGTTAAAGGCTAAACTGCCTATAATACCATTAGAGAAGAAAATAAGCAAAACGAAACCAGTAACAAAAAACTTCCTTTTAATGGAAGCCTTCTTAGCAAATAGACCAACTATAAATAAGCAAACTACCCAAACAATAGGTTTAATTAAAAATAAAAGTAGCTTAGACAGGATAAATTCCATTGATAAATTAATCCCCTAAAAATAGTATTTTAATTTAGCTTATTGGCTGATCATTATGGTGATCATCAACATGGGCATCATGAATAATATCTTTAATATCAGATTTACGTTTTTTAACGGTTTTCTGCACATAATGAGGAACTTCATTTTCTACAACTTCTTCTATTTCCTCAACACTGTTGGTTAAGCGATTTTTTAAAGAACTATAAGTATCTCTGATGCCATCCCCTACTCCTTTAGCTTTATTGCCAATAGTTGATCTAGTGCCAGAGCCACTATCTGGTGCAAATAAAATACTTATGATTGCTCCAGCGGCTAAACCTGCCACTACTGCTACAGCTACATGTGCTGTGTTATTAGATTTGTGAGTAAAACACTTGGTCAATAATTTTCTATATTTCATAACTAGCAATTTTAAAAAACAACAATCCTTTTTTCATATTGTTTAAATAAATCGTTATAATTTAGCGGCCAACACACAAGTTTGCTTAAAGCTTTCTGTTTTTCCGTTCAATGCAAAGGCATCAAATTTTATGATGTAAATACCAATTTTACTCAATTGCCCACTATCATTTAAGCCATCCCAAATAAAATTTCCTTCAGTAGCAATGGTAGTATTTCTTTGTAATTTCCTTACCAAAACTCCCCTATCGGTATAAATATTAATGGTGGCTAAATTGCCATTGTTTATAAAACGATAATCTATCTGCAATAGGTCTTCAAAACCATCGCCATCTGGCGAAAATGTTTTAGCAGCTAAACTCACTTTATTTGTTAGTGTATTTACATCTTGCTCTTGAGAGTTTCGATAAGTTGGGGTAGCATAGCCTACAGCAGCCGCTGCAGATTTAAAATTACCAACCTCATTAGTTTTGGCTTGGAGAGAAACTCTCTCTAAAGAAACACCTTTAACATTTTGCATTAAAGGAAGGTGCATCCCTTCATGATAATCAAACCGGTCTATGGTACTTTTATCTGTTAATAAAATAATGTTGCCTTTATCATTATTGTAGCTAGGCAAACTTACCATCTGCACCAATTGATTAGGATACTTTACATTATATTCCAGTTTGATATTTTGGGCATTACTAGATAATACCCAATAGGTTTTAGCTGGCATAAAAACTGTGTTTGTACTTACATTCCTAATACTCGAAACATTCCCAGCCGCATCAACATTCGCTAATCTTAATTCTTTAAGGTCTAATGTCTGATCTGTGCTGTTATAAATCTCTATAAAATCTACTCCTCCAGCCCTAGGGTTAATCAAGGCTTCACTAATTAGTATATCTCCTGCTTTTATTTCTTTAGCTAAAAATAGCTTCGCTGTATTTGCAATCGGATCTATCGAGTTGCCTGCACAATCTTTTAAATTTGCTAGGGTTAATGTATGCTCTATCCCTCTAGTTATTGGCAAGCTCAGTTTTAGTTCTACTGTAGTGAATAATGGTCCTTGAGGTAAAGCTGATGCAGGATTTCCAATTCCATTATTGATGGAATAATTACTTAATGAACTAGCTGATAAACTATCTATAAATTTATTGAATGTTAAACTGATCGTTAATTCATCGATTATTGTTGCAGTTAATAACTTGGGTGGACCTGAAGCCATTTGATTTTGATATACTGAATTTTGTTGCCCTGGTGTACCCCCAATAGTGCTGTTGCTCGCTATCCAATTTTGGATACCCTTACATTTATTCTTTGGATCAATAAGTTCTAAACTGTAGCCTCCCTGCTTTTTCACCGCATCTTTGTACCAATTGTCTGTGTAAGTTACTTCATCAATAATTACTGCGTTTTGATCTATTAACTTTAAACCATCCTTATCATTATTTAAACTTGGCCATGGACTTAAACCAATAGTTTTACCCAATGGCTTGTAGAAATTTACATCTGCATTTGCACATAAAATCACGTATTCCTTTGGTTTTAGGGTATCTGCTAAAAATGTATAGGTACTAGTAAGGTCTGCGTACTTCCATCCTTTTAATAGAATATACTCATCGGTAGTATTCCATAGTTCGATATATTCTGCATTTGGTAAACCTATCTGAGGTGTAGGATCGGCAAATATCTCATTAATTACGACATCTCCACCCTTTGCAGTATAAGGTTTGATATAGGCGAAGTTAGCCATGTTTGCCTCTGCAATCTGATTTCCCTTTAAATCCTTAACATTATTAACCGTAAGTGTATATACTCCTGATGATAAACTATTTGCAAAAGTTAACCGATAGATATTTGGCAAATTACCAGCAGTAACTGCAGTTGGATTACCTAAATTACTTAATATATAATTACTAGTTAACAAGGCTGATGAAGTAGTTAGACCTTCTGAAAAAACTGCATCAATTGTATTTTCATCAATTACATTAACGCTAACCAAACTTGGTGGTGTAACATCTGCTATTAATTCTGTGATGCTAAAATCATCAAATATAAAACCATCAGATCTCGTAGCCGTATATTTACAACTTACACCAAACCAATTGCTCTTGGCAAATGTATTATCCGTTACATTACCCTCTGTTTTGTAATTTTTGCCACCAGTTATGTCTGTAAATAATTCCCATTTGCCAACATCGTTTCTAGTTACCTTGATCCTAGCGGTGAGCAAGTTTGCATTGGCTCTTGTTTTAGCCGCACCATCTATAATTTTGGTAACAGTTGTACCACTTTGTCTATAAAGATCATAACTATCTGCACTTCCACTTTCGCCAATTTGCACAAAATAGCCATTTAATGAGGCACTTAAATCCTCTTTATCGGCAATTAAATAAATTCTTGCCTGATTGGTTGTAGAGGGATCAAAATTTAATTGAACAAAAAATTCCCACTTGGTATTTAGGGCATGATTACTAGCCGTTGCCAAGTTAACCGTTTGAGCTGTAGAACTTAACGAAGATTGTAATTGTTTGGCAGCATTGATATTAAACAAGGTTGTTTGCCCCATCCATGTCGGATTTGCGGTGAAATTACCATCGCTAAAATCATCAACAACCTGACCGAATGCAAGTTTAACACTCAGCAGCATAAAAATCAGTAAAGTTTTTCCCATATTTGGTAGATATTAAGAATTAACTAAATATAAATAAAAAAACAGAAAAATGAAAGTTGCAGTTGTAGGTGCTACCGGATTGGTGGGCACCGTAATGTTAAGAGTTTTGGAAGAAAGAAATTTCCCGTTAACCGAATTAATTCCAGTAGCCTCAGAAAAGAGCGTAGGTAAGTTAATTACGTTTAAGGGTAAACAGTTTCCAATCGTTAGCATGGATACTGCGATTGGAATGCGCCCTGATATTGCTTTATTTTCTGCGGGTGGAAGTACCTCAATTGAACATGCTCCACGTTTTAAAGAAGCAGGAACAACTGTAATCGATAATTCATCGGCTTGGAGAATGGACCCAAAAATCCCTTTGGTTGTGCCAGAGGTAAATGCAGCTATATTATCACTTGATGATAAAATTATCGCTAACCCAAATTGCTCTACTATACAGATGGTAGTTGCTTTAAAACCATTACATGATAAATACAAAATTAAACGTGTGGTTGTTTCTACTTACCAATCGGTAACTGGAACTGGTGTTAAAGCGGTTGATCAGATGATGAATGAACGCAGTGGTAATTTTGATGGCGAAATGGCTTATCCATATCAAATCGATTTAAATGTTATTCCGCAAATTGATGTATTTACTGAGAATGGATACACCAAAGAGGAAATGAAAATGATTAACGAAACCCGTAAAATTATGGGTGATGAAAGCATTCGCTTAACAGCAACAACAGTTCGTATACCTGTAATGGGTGGTCACTCTGAATCGGTAAATATTGAGTTTGAAAATGAATTTGATTTAGCTGAAGTGACTTCTTTATTAGAAAAAACTGAAGGTATCATTGTGGTAGATGATGTGGCAAACTTGAAATATCCAATGCCGAAAGATGCACATGAAAAAGATGAGGTTTTTGTTGGTCGTATTCGTAGAGACGAATCGATGCCAAACACTTTAAACATGTGGATTGTTGCTGATAACTTACGCAAAGGCGCGGCTACAAATGCAGTTCAAATCGCAGAATATTTAGTCAGAAAAGAATTGGTTTAATCGCATTAAATTTAATAAATAGAATTATAAAGGTGATGCGTAAATGCATCACTTTTTTTGTTTAATATAAACCCTAATCTACTAAATTATATATAAAAATGAGATTATAATCTAAAAATTATATATAAAAATGAGATTATAATCTAAAAATTATATATTTTTGTTTGAAGAAAAGATTATATCGTGATTATAAGAGAATTAAACTCGATCATTAAATCAAAGTTTTTTAAAGGAAAGGCAATAGTAGTAACTGGTGCAAGACAAGTAGGCAAAACCACGCTGTTAAAACAATTGGTAAAAGAAACAGGACTATCGTCAATCTTTTTAAATTGCGATGAAGTTGAGGTTCGTAATTCATTAGAGAATGCAAATTTTGAGCGATTAAAAGCGATCATTGCTAGTAATAAAATTATTTTTATTGATGAAGCTCAAAGGGTTAAAAGCATTGGCCTAACTTTAAAAATAATAGTGGATAATTTTACTGATGTGCAGTTACTTGTTACTGGATCTTCTACACTTGAACTAGCAACAGGAATAAAAGAGCCATTAACAGGCAGAAAGTTTGAGTATAACCTCTTTCCATTTTCATTAGCAGAATTAGTAAAGCATAACAACCTAATCATAGAAGAGCAGGCTTTAGAAAAACGATTAATTTTTGGAAGTTATCCAGACGCTTTAAATTATCCTGGCGAAGAAAAAGAGCTTTTATTAAATTTAACAAATAGCTATTTATTTAAGGATATATTATCTCTAGCAAATATCAGAAAACCGCTGTTATTGGAAAAACTTATTCAGGCATTAGCATTACAAGTTGGGAATGAAGTTTCTTATCACGAACTTGGACAAATTATAGATTCAGATAAACAGACTGTAGAAAAGTATGTAGATCTGTTAGAGCAGTGTTTTGTAATATTTAAACTCCCAGCTTACAGCAAAAATTTACGCAACGAGATAAAAAAAAGCAAAAAGATATACTTTTATGATAATGGAATTAGAAATGCAGTAATTCAGAATTTTAGCGCTCTAGCATTAAGACAAGATACTGGAGCACTTTTCGAAAATTATATGATAAGTGAGTACATCAAAAAAAGCAACAATCAGCGCAAATTTGCAAAATATTATTTCTGGAGAAGTTTTCAGCAGCAAGAAATTGATTTAATTGAAGAGGTTAATGGGAATATAAACGCCATAGAAATTAAATGGAATGAAAATAAAAAAGTGAAATTTCCAACAACATTTACTGATGCATATCCAGTTAATGATACTATTGTAATTAACAGAGAAAACTATACTAGCATTTTATTATAAAAATGAAATCACTTAAAGCAACCATATTATTTTTAGCATTATCACTTCACTGTTTCGCTCAACCTCCAATTGCAAAATTAGAGCAGGCTTATCAACACTTAGCATCAGATGAGCAAGCTAAATATGCCATCACTTCACTTTGTGTATTGGATGCACAAACAGGTAAAATTGTATATGCCAAGAATGAAAATATTGGTTTAGCTACCGCATCTACCTTAAAAGTAATTACCTCTGCCACTGCTTTTAGCATTTTAGGAAAAGATTTTAAATATCAAACTACCTTAGCCTATAGCGGAAAAATTACTGCTGATGGGACATTACAAGGTGATTTAATTATTATTGGTAGTGGAGACCCGACTTTGGGATCGTGGCGTTACGAGCAGAGCAAAGAAAATACCATATTAACTACTTGGGTTAACGCAATAAAAGGTGTTGGCATAAAAAAGATAGAAGGAAGTATTATTGGGGATGATAGTTTATTTGGCACACAATCTATGCCAGAAGGATGGATATGGCAAGACATGGGTAATTATTACGGAGCTGGTGGTTCTTCCCTAACCTGGAGAGAAAATCAGTTTGATGTAAAACTAAAACCAGGTGGTAATACTGGTTCAAACGTAAGTGTAAATCAACTTGTTCCTGCAATGCCTTATCTCAAAATAGTGAATGAACTAAAAACAGGTGCTTCTGGATCAGGGGATAATGCTTATGCTTATTTACCCCCTTATACTAACTTAGCTTATTTACGTGGTACCTGGGGCATGAGCATTGGCAAATCCGGAATTTCTCTGGCTTTACCAGATCCAGCTTTTGATGCTGCTTATCGTTTACAAGATACTTTAAACCGATTAAACATTTCAATAAGTAAAGAAGCAACTACAGCTAGAAAATTAAGTTTAGACGGTAAAACCTTACCTAGTACTACCCAAAAACTTAGCACTATAAGTTCTCCAGATTTAAGCGAGATTGTTTATTGGTTCAATAAAAAAAGTGTAAACCTTTACGGAGAACAGTTACTAAAAACCATTGCTTGGAAACTCGGTAAAACGCCTAGTACCAAAAATGGTGCAGCAGAAGAAATTAAACTTTGGAGTGCAAAAGGAATAGACCGAAATGCACTGAATATTTTAGATGGAAGTGGGCTTTCTCCTGGAACTAGAGTTACCACATTAGCCATGGCAAATATTCTTTTCCAAGCTCAAAAAGAAGATTGGTATACCCCATTTTATAATTCTTTACCAGAAAATAATGGCATGAAGTTAAAAAGCGGGAGTATTAATGATGTTTCAGCCTATGCCGGATATTATACTGCGAGTAACGGCCAGAAATATATTGCTGTAATTAACATCAATAACTACAACGGCTCTGGCATTAATAAGAAATTATTTAAAGTTTTAGATGCGTTGAAATAATTTTGTCATTCCGACTTCGCAGGAATCTCTTAGCTAAATTTAAGAAAATAGATTCTTCGCTTCGCTCTGAATGACAAAACTTTATTATATTAAATTATACTATGAATTTCGAACTTCGGCCTTTTCTTGTAAGCGATTTAGATAGCTTGGTAAAACACGCTAACAATTACAATATTGCCAAAAATTTAAGCAACAAGTTTGCTTTTCCATATACTACAGATCACGGTATTGCATTTATCAATTTGGCATTATCAGCAACACCAACAGAAATCTTTGCTATCATAGTTAATGATCAAGCAGTAGGTTCAATAGGCGTACATCCTAAAACAGATATACATTGTAAAAATGCCGAAATTGGGTATTGGATTGCAGAAGAATATTGGGGAATGGGCATTGTGCCCAAAGCCGTTAAATTAATGATGGAGTACGGTTTCAAAACATTCGACATTAGTAGAATTTATGCTTCAACTTACGACACCAACATCAAATCGCAACGAGTACTGATAAAAGCAGGTTTTTGTTTGGAAGGTGAATTTAAAGGCACACTTTATAAAAATGGAACCATATATGATGAAGTAATTTATGCAATTAGAAAACCTGTTATCTTATAAAAGTCGTCAATCAATTTCTTTTATCATTACCATAAGTATTGCACTAGTCTGGTTTACAAATGGACTTTTCTGTAAAGTTCTTAATCTTGTCCCTAGGCATCAGGAAATAGTAGAACGTATTCTGGGCGAAACTTATGCCTCACCAATTACCAAAACTATTGGAGTTTTAGAAATAGGAATGAGTATTTGGGTTTTATCAGGAATTAGATCTCGTTTTTCTGCCATTTTTCAGCTAGTAATTATTGCTACAATGAATAGCTTAGAATTTGCCTTAGCTCCTGATTTATTGTTGTTTGGCAAGATGAATATTGTTTATGCATTTCTGTTTATGATTATAATTTATTTAAACGAGTTCCATATTAAAACCAAAAAACTGCGTTTATAATTATTAAATTATTAATAAATTGCAAGTTGAATTAAATATAAAGACATCCACCTATGAAATTTTCCGTTCCATTTCTTTTTTTTATATTAATAAATGCTTCCATTTTTGCGCAGGCTATAGAAAGTGAAGCCGAAAATCCTTTCAATGGAGGTGGTTATGCCAACACAGAAATCGCAATTATACCAGAACCTGTTTCAGTAATTAAACAATCTGGACATTTTGAGTTGCCAACAAATATTATAATTCAAGCTTCAAAATCTCCAGAACTAAAACAAACCATTGCTTTTTTGCAAGAGCGATTGTCAATTCCAACGGGTCATTATGTTACTACGGTTTACACACCATCTGCAGCTGCTACTTTTAAGTTAATCTTAAACGAGAAAGCTGACGCTACTTTGGGGACAGAGGGTTATCACTTAACTGTCGGATTAAAGCAGGTAACTGTAAGAGCCAATCAGCCAGCTGGTTTATTTTATGGTGTACAAAGTGTTTTACAATTGTTACCTAAAGAAATAGAAAGCAAAGAAGAAGTAAAAGGTATCAAATGGGTAATGCCATGTGTAGAGGTAACCGATTACCCTCGCTTAGGATGGCGTGGATTAATGTTTGACGTTGCCAGACATTTTTTTACCAAACAAGAGGTAAAACAATATATAGATGCCATGGTGCGCTACAAATACAATATTTTACACTTACACTTGGCTGATGATGAAGGTTGGAGAATTGAGATTAAGGGCTTGCCAAAGTTAACAGAGGTTGGCGCATGGAGAGCAGATAGAACAGGTAGCTTTGGAGATTTTATTCCACCTAAACCTGATGAGCCTCGTACTTATGGCGGTTTTTACACTCAAGACGACATTAAAGAATTGGTAGCCTATGCCAAAGAACGTTTTGTAAATATTATGCCAGAGATTGATGTACCTGGACACAGCTTGGCTGCCATTGCTGCATATCCAGAACTATCTTGTACCCCAGAGGCTGTTAATTACAAAGTGCGCAGTGGCGAGAAAATTATGGATTGGAGTAGAGGTGCACCACCAATAGCATTGGTAGACAATAACCTTTGTCCGGCTAATGAAAAGGTATATGTTTTTCTAGATACAGTTTTCAGTCAAATTGCTCAACTTTTCCCTTTCGAATATATACATGTTGGTGGTGATGAAGTTGCGCGTAATTTTTGGGAAAAGAACGATCAGATAAAAGAATTGATGAAACGTGAAGGTTTAAAAACCATTCCAGAAGTACAAGCTTATTTTGAAAAAAGAGTAGAAAAAATAATCCAATCTAAAGGCAAAAAGTTTATGGCTTGGGATGAGGTTTTGGAAGGGGGAGTTTCTAAAACTGCAGCAGTAATGAGCTGGCGTAATATGCAGCACGGCTTAGATGCCGCAAAAGCTGGTCATGAAGTAGTGATGACACCCACTCAATTTGCTTATATCGATTATATGCAAGCAGACGCCATAACAGAGCCAAGGGTTTACGCATCTTTACGTTTAAATAAATCTTACGAATTTGACCCGGTACCAGAAGGTGCAAATGCAAAATTTATTAAAGGTGGGCAGGCCAACTTATGGACTGAACAGGTATATAACATCCGCCAGGCTGAGTATATGACTTGGCCACGTGGTTTTGCCATAGCAGAATCTGTTTGGAGCCCTAAAGAGAAAAAGAATTGGGCGAACTTTTTTGCCCGCACAGAAAAACATTTCGAACGTTTAGACATTGCTGAAACGAAGTATGCACCAAGTGTTTACGACCCGATTTTTACGGTAAAACGTAGTTCGGATAGACAATTGTCTATTACCTTAGCAACCGAAGTAGAAGGTTTGGATATGTATTACAGCTTCGACAATTCATTCCCAGATCATTTTTATCCAAAATACACCACACCATTAGTACCGCCAATTGATGCAAAAGTACTAAAAGTGATCACTTATAGAGGCAAAAAACCAGTAGGTAGAATGATGAATATGCCAATTGAAGAATTGGAAAAAAGAGCTGGCAAAAAATAACATGGAAAAAACACAAAGAAATACTAATCTGATCTTTGTGTTTTTACTTAGCTTTTATGCTATTTACAGCATTATTTATCAGCAGTCGAGTATATTTTTTATAGTTTACTTATTTTGGTTCGATGAGTTAATTAGAAATAGTTCCCTTTACATTCAAATCAAATTACACAAAGAAGATCTAAGAGTAGTTAGAGAGTTTACCAAAGAACAAGCCCTTAATAATGTAAAATCGAGATTGTTTTTCTTATTTGTTTACTCAGTATTTATTATAATTTTATTTGGGCTGTTTTTTCATTTAGACAAAGAAGACAGCAATGCCTTGGTTAGAAACATACATATTTTCCTATTCCAAGATATGCCATTTAATATTTGTTTAATGATCTCTATCGTTAGAGAAATTATTCAAATCAGAACTACATATTTAAATCGCTATGCACAAATACCAAGATTTAGTGCAATGAGTGGACAGTTACTAACCTTACACCTTTCAATTATTTTAGGTGGATTATTGTGGGCAATTACCAGCGGCAAATTTGCCCAGTTTAATTTTAGCTTAGGCAGTTTAAATCGTTATGCTGTTGTGCTCCCATTTTTTGTAATCAAGCTTTGGGTTGAAATTTATAATATTAATAGCAGTCAAAAAAAACATTTATTAGAAAGCTTACAGCGCTAAACTGATGAAAAAAGAAGCCATCGTTCTCACACTATTTATATTAGTAAAAATTATTTTGCAATATATCCTCGTAAATCCAGTGTATGAGTTGCATCGCGATGAGTTTTTACACTTAGATCAAGCCAAACATTTAGCTTGGGGTTTCCATTCAGTTCCTCCGGTTACCTCCTGGATTTCTTGGTTAATTTTACAGTTAGGGAATTCCATTTTCTGGATTAAATTTTTTCCAGCACTTTTTGGTGCATTAACCATTCTTGTAGTTTGGAAAACCATTGAAAGCCTCAAAGGAAATCTTTTCGCTTGTATATTGGCATCTACAGCACTATTGTTTTCTGTTTTATTGAGGATAAATATCTTGTATCAGCCTAACTCTTTAGATATTTTATGCTGGACCTTAGTTTATTACACTTTAATCCGATTTATACAAACCAATAGTTATCAATGGCTTTATTTTTTAGCAATCAGCTTCGCTATTGGATTTTTAAATAAATACAATATTGCCTTTTGCTTAATTGGCCTATTACCAGCATTAATATTGAGCCAACACCGTAAGTTATTTTTAAAGCCTCAATTTTATTATGCTATTATTTTAGCATTAATATTAGTTAGCCCCAATGTGATTTGGCAAATTCAGAACGATTTCCCAGTGCTTAAACATATGAGAGAATTGGCAGGAACACAGTTGGTGCACGTAAACAGATTAGACTTTATTAAAGAGCAGTTCTTGTTTTTTATAGGTTCTATATTTGTTCTCATTGCTGCACTTATCTCCTTTTTCAGTTATGCTCAATTTAAGCCATACCGCTTCTTTTTTAGTGCATATTTTTTTACAATTATTATTTTTATCCTACTTAAAGCGAAAGCATATTATGCGATTGGCCTCTACCCTATATTTTTTGCTTTTGGTGCAGTTTATTTAAGTTCGTTGTTAAAACAAGGCTGGAAATATTACATTAGCTATTTGGCTATTTGCATCATTTTACTTTTTGCATATCCATTAATAAAAATTGCATTACCAATTTATACACCAAGCAAATATGCGCAAAACGCAAAAGAAGGTAAACCATTTAGCGAGCACACTTGGGAAGATGGAAAAAAATATCCTATCTCTCAAGACTTTGCCGATATGTTAGGCTGGAAAGAATTGTCGAATAAAGTTGATTCTGTATACAATAGCATCGCTGATAAAAAACATACCTTAATTTTATGTGACAATTACGGCGAAGCAGGTGCCATTAATTATTATACAAATGTTAAAGGTTTAAAGGCAGATTGCTTTAATACTGATTATGATAAATGGGTAAATTTGGATGATGAAATTACCGCTGTAATCAGAATTAAGGAGCTAGATAATTTAAGCAATACCAGAGACCTTTCCCTCTTTGGAGATATAGACGAAATTGCTCAGATAGAAAATCAATTTGCAAGAGAAAAAGGAACCAGAATCATCATTTTAAGCAAGCCAAAATTAAACCTGGCAAAACTGCTGAGGGAAGAACGAGCAAAAGGCAATTTGAAGTAAAGTTTTGGCAGGTGGAAACACCAGCCGATAGTGAGTAAGCGAAAATCCAGAATTAGATAAACCCTAATTTTCTGTCTTTCTCTTGAATACATCCCCTAATTTCTTGCCAATTTCTGTAGTTGCTTTCTCTACAGCTTTCTTTTTCAAGGTATCAACTTTTTCTTGTGCTTTTGCTTGCAGTTCGGCTTTCTTCTCTGCTACTACGCCAGCAACGGCTGTTTTTGTTAAGGTAGTACCATCGCCAGCACCATATTTAAGTTTAATGCTTGGTTTCAAGAATGTGCCACCTAAAACCGCATTCACTTTAACCGTTTCACTCATCGATAAATTAGTACCAACTTTACCATTTAATCCTGCAATGATCGCATTGGCAGCATCATTAACTTTAGAACCTAGCATGGCTCTAGGTATATTTAAGGCCAAATTGTAATCCATAGTTTGGTCTATACCGTTAGAACCCGCCACATTCATCACCAAACCATTGGTTTTTATGTCAACTGAAGCAACATTTAAACGTCCATCTTTAATTTTAAATTTAGCAAGCACGTTATTTAACTCTAACTTTTTAAACTCGGTAGCACCCAAACTAGCAGATAGTTTATTTAAAGGCTCAAATCCATCAACGATTGCTTGTATAATGTTCGTTAAACCTTCTGCATTGATTGATGAGTAAACTGGCATCATATTCCCATCTAAATCAGCATTAAACTTTAAACTAGTAGAGAAAATTCCTTTGGCAAACTTGGCTATTGGTGCTAATAGTTTAATGGTATTAAATGTTGAAAAAGCTTTCTGGATGTCCATCTTCTCAATTCCAAAATCAATAGCAACATTTGGCTTTCTAGGATGAACCGTGGCGTAAGAACCATTCATTTTTACAGTTCCATCCAGCATATTCAAAGCCAGATCCTTAAAGTAAACTGTTTTATCTTTTACTTGCAATGTACCCTTGGCATTACTGATATCGTATTTATCGTAATTTACTTTTGCAGCTTTTACAGCCATATTAAAATCAATATTCCCCGGAACTTCAAAAACACTGATTTTTGTATCGCCTGTAGCAGATTTTGTTGCCGTACTTGGAGGGCCAATTAATTCATTTACATCAATTAAACCAGACGATAAATTAAAGTTCCCCTTAAGTAACTGGTTCTTTTGAAAAATATAAGTTAAATAATTATTTACGGTACCATTTGCTGCGAAATCACTTTTACCCACCTTCGCAGTTAACTCACTTAAGGTAATATTTTGCGGACTGAAACTCATTTTGGCGGAAGGAACACTTACAGGCATGGACACATTTTTACCTTCGTAAACAAAATTGCTAGCCTGCATTTGCCCAGATGCTTTAAAATCTTGATATTGCCCTTTATCTATGGATGACTTACGCCCTGCCGCCTTTACATCTGCTGCTAACATTCCACTTAAAGTCATATCCTTCATCGGGAAAATCGCTGTCAATTGTTTCAAGTCTAAATTTCCTTTTAAAGCCAAATCTATAAATGGATCACTAATCGGAGTTTTCACCAATAAACGTCCATCAATTGGAGCAGCGCCAAATTCTAAATGGAAAGCAGGTACACTCACCACAGTATGATCCATTACACCATCTGGATTGGAAATATTTGATTTTACCTGAATGTTATTAATCGCCGATGGAAGAGTTGGATATTTAATTTTGCCATTCTCTATCGCCAAGTTCACATTAAAAGCAGGAATAGATTTTTCGTTATAGGTTCCTTTTGCTGTACCATTCATGGCAAAATTGCCACTTGCTTCCAAATCTTTAAAATTGGCAGCATATATTGCTGGAATCAAAGAAAGGAAATTTTTTAAATCAGATTTTTGCGCATCAAATTTAAAATCCATAACCATATCTGTTTCATTTGGCATGGCCAAAAAACCTATAGCGGAAAGTACCAATTCATTTAGTTTAATTTTGTTTTCACCGAAAGTAAATTTCATTTGCTTCATGTCTATATCCAGTGGCAATGCTGCATCTAATTTTACTTTGTTTAAATATGGAATACCACCATATTTTATGGTTAATTTCTCTATATCAGATTGGGTATTTAAAGTAAATAGATCCTGAGTAAAATCGCCTTTGCCAGTATGGTTTAGATTCTCAGCTTGCATATAAAAATTTAACGAAGCATCATCGTAAGTGATTTTACCCTTTTCGATACTGTATTTTTGCAAAGCTGCCTTAAAAGATGTTTTAGTGGTGTCTGATGGAGTAGCAGTTGAATCTGGCTTCATAATATCCCAATTGGCTTTACCGCTTTTTAATACTTTGGCATATATGGTTGGTTCGTTTAACTTAATGGCATTAATTTCGTAAGTACCACCATTAATTACACTCATCAAATTTAAATTTATTTGCAATTGTTTAATGTTAGCCAAGGTATCTTTCGCAAAACTATCTACACCTACTATAGCCAAATCGTTTAATTTTATGCCCAAGTTGGGGAAGGAACTGATAAGACTTAAATCGAATTCCTTAAAATCTACATTTGCATTTACTTTATCATTAATAGATGATTTTACTTTGGCAACAATTTCTTTCTTAAAAAGTAGTGGAATACATGCAGCAGCAGCGAATAAAACAACAAGTACTATCGCAAACGTAATGGCAATTTTTTTGATCATGATGATTTGATAAACTGAATTTAGCTATTAAAAAGACAATAAATAAGCCAATTTTTTTTAGCGCATTTTTAACGATTTATATTTCAAGCTATCACTTTTTTTTGATAACCTTGTTACCTTTCTATTTAAAGATAGTCTAACACTTAAAATTGCCATACAAACACCTTATTACAAATTAATGAAAAAGATATTATTCTTTGTGCTTACTGCTATTGCTAGTACTGCTTTTGCCCAAAGCCAAATCGACAATTATTTTAAATTAACTAGAGCAGGCTTTAATGAAAAGAATGCTCATGAAACAACGGCTTTTGTGGAAAAATATTTCCGCGTACCTGGCAATACAGGCTTCAACGCAAGTATACATCATGTAGAAAATATTTTAAAAAAAGCTGGTTACGTAGAAGAGAAAAAAAATGAATTTGAAGCGCCATTAACTTACCGTATAGAGAAACGTCCCATGAAACGCAACACTTGGGAACCAGTAGATGCAAGCGTAACCATTGTTGGCGAAACACTGCCTCTGATCGCTTATAAAACAAACCGAAATATGATTCCGATCAACTGCCCATCTACACCAGCAGGTGGAGTTACTGCCGAAGTTATTTTTGTTGGTAAAGGAAGCGCAGCTGAACTTGAGGGAAAGGACTTGAAAGGGAAAATTGTTTTTGTTGACAATGCAGCTGGTAGATTAGTGAGTGTAGCAGCAAAAGAAGGCGCAATTGGTGTAATGGGCTATTCGATGCCCAAATACAATCAACCAGAAAAATACCAAACTTCTATTTCATTTGGTTCAATGCAGGCGAATGCCGCAATTTGGTCGCTTCTATTATCTTATGGCGTAAAAGAAAAATTAAAAGCCGCTTGTTTAAAAGGTAAAGTAGAGCTGAAAGTTAATATCGAAACTAAAATTTATCAGGCAGAAGAATTGACTATTGTAGCCAATGTTAAAGGAAGTGTTAAACCCAACGAACGTTTTGTTTACAGTGCACATGTACAAGAGCCTGGTGCAAACGATAATGCTACAGGCGTGGGCACATTAGCAGAAATGGCCAGACTTACTGCAAGCTTAATTAAAACTGGCAAACTAAAACCAAAACGCACGCTAACATTTTTGTGGGGAGATGAAATTGTATCGACAGGTAGATATATTACCGATGACAAGGAAAGAGCTAAAGGTATTTTATGGGGAATGAGTTTAGATATGGTTGGAGAAGATACCAAAAAGACTGGTGGAACTTTCTTGATTGAAAAAATGCCAGATCCATCTGCAATTTGGACTCGTGGAGAAGATAAACATAGCGAATGGGGTGCCGGAGATGTAAAAGAGAAAGATCTTTTTCCTCATTACTACAACGATTTCATTTACGACATCTGCAAGGCACAAGGGAAGTTTGCCAACTGGACGGTAAACTTCAATCCTTTTGAAGGTGGAAGTGACCATACCCCATTTTTACAAAATAAAATCCCAGGTTTATTGATGTGGCATTTTACGGATGTATTTTACCATACTGATAACGATAGAATTGATAAAGTTTCTGCAACTACGATGAAAAATGTAGGTATTAGCGCCTTAACTGCTGCTTATACTTTGGTTACTGCAAACGAAGCCACTGCAGCCACCACTGTCACCCAAGTTAAAAATGATGCTTTAATCCGATTAAAAACAGAGTTTGAATTGAGCAAAAAAGCTATAGGTGATGGTAAACCTGCTGCTGATGAAAAACATATCATTGAGGTTTGGGGCAAATATTATGTTGATGCTTTGGCAACAATTAATACTATGGCTGTTAAACCAGAAACTACAAGGATTGGTTCTGCAATTAAGGTAGCTACTTTAGCTATTGAAAAACAAACTCAGGAGTATTTGAATGAGCTGTAAAACTCTCGCTCCCTCTCCTTGAAGGAGCGAGAGCGAGTAGTTAATTCCTTAGCACTTTCCCGTCATGTCGAAATGAGCTTCCGCGATTGAGAACCACGAAGTGCTCAGCGAAGCTAAATCTTTTCTATAAATAGTAATACCATGCGCTATTATAAATTTTAAAAGGGTTTAAAGAAGAGATATCTCGTCGCTACGCTCTGTCGATATGACGGTTTATTAACGAATAAATTTTGCAAATTCCTTATCTTCGTGCAAATAGGAAATATATGAACTTCCACACACGTAAATGGATCAAACCAGAAGACCTTAACCCAAATGGAGGTTTATTTGGAGGTAGCTTATTAAAATGGATTGATGAAGAAGCGGCAATTTATGCCATTGTTCAGTTAGAGAATCCAAAAGTAGTAACCAAATATATGTCAGAAATCAACTTTGTAAGCTCTGGCAAACTCGGTGATATTATTGAAATGGGTATAACCGCTACTGCTTTTGGCACAACCTCTATCACCATGTGTTGCGAAGTGAGAAATAAAATTACCCGTAAGAGCATTTTAACGATTGACAAAATTGTATTCGTGAACATTAACGATTATGGAGATCCTACTCCTCACGGCAAAACAAAGATTAAATACATCGAAGAACAGTTTGAGCAGGAAAAAGAATAGTGATTAGTGATCTATCATCAGTTATTGTACTGTCTTTTCATAAAAACGACATTTTATGGATATGAAATCCTTACAAGTTCTGTCAATATGAGGAAAAACTTTTAGCTGACAATCAACTTTTCCATCTCGATCAAGCTAATGGATGCTACCTTAGGATCGCCGAACCTGCCCTCAATCTCTTCGAAAGCGATGGAAGACCCAGTGGGCACATAACCATGTCGACTATACCAGTTAATCAGTTCAATTCGACTGCTGATTACGGAAATTACAATCCTTTTGCAATTATTTTCGAGGGCATGTTGCTCAGCTGAAATTAACATCGACTTGCCTATACCATTGCCCTGAGCTAGGGGTGATACGGCAAACATACCTAAGTAAAGGTCATCAGATTTTACTTCTAAGCAAACCGTAGCCAGCATCTTACCACTCTCATTGTTAAGCTTTAGGATTGTTACTGCAGGTTTAGTCAACATTAACTTTAATGCCTCTTCATCAATCCGGATGCCGTCTAGGATTTCGGCCTCGGTTGTCCAGCCCATTTTCGATTCTTCGCCACGGTAGGCAGAGTTCACTAATTTGTTTAGCTCCTTAACGTCAGCAAGGTTAGCTCTGGTAATTTTCATCTTATTATAGCTACATTAGTTCATTGCCATTGCTTTAGCTGTCTGAGCTAAAATCTTCATCCTTTGATGTTTGATAGGGTTAAGATTTTTTAGCAAGTTAGCTTCCCTTCAATCGTTCTTCCAAAATTTCTGCATCCAAATCAAATGCATTGATCACAATTTGAGCTTGGTTATAAAAAACATTTCTTTCTTCCAGTTTCATTTCTACAAAGGCAAGCAATTGTTCATCATCCATCCCTTTAAGCAAGGGTCTCTTTTCTCTATTATGCAAACGAGAAACTAACTGTGGAGGGCTCATTTGCAAATAAACAGTTTTGCCGTTTGCATTCATCCATTCCATATTATCGAAAAAACAAGGCAAACCTCCGCCAGTTGCCACCACACACGTTGCTGGATAAGCATAGTTCTTGAGTGTATCACTTTCTAATTGCCTAAAAGCAGCTTCGCCATTTTCCGTAAAATATTCGGCAATTGTTTGACCCTCTTTCGCTACCATAACTGCATCTAAATCAATAACTGGGCAGTTTAATCTATTGGCCAATTGTTTTGCCTTGGTGCTTTTACCGCAGCCCATAAATCCGATAAGAAAGATTTTCATTCTAAAATATTGTTCTATTGATAAATTGTTGTATTGTTAGCATATTCGGTCTCAAATTTCATATCTCAAATCTATGAAAGTTTCACCCTCGGATCTACCCAAGCATACAATAAATCGACCAAAATATTTACCACAACAAAAACAAATGCAATAAATAAAATGGAGCCCATTACTACCGGAAAATCCGACATCTCTAAGGCCGTTACCGTTGTTCTGCCTAAACCATTATAGCCGAAAATATATTCTACAAAGAATGAACCTGCCAATAAAGAAGCAAACCAACCAGATATTGCTGTTATTACAGGATTTAAAGCATTCTTTAAAGCATGTTTGTAAATTATAGCATAACGCCCCAATCCTTTTGCACGGGCAGTACGAATATAATCTTGGGCCAAAACATCTAACATGGCGCTACGTGTCAACTGTACAATAATGGCCAATGGCCTCAAGCCCAAAGTAATCATTGGTAGCCATAAGTTACGCACATTAATAATCTGCCCTTTAAAAGGATCGTAGCTATATAAACTGCCACTCATATTTAAGCCCGTATAGTCTGCCAAAACAAAACCAAACAACCATGCTATAATAATCCCTGCAAAGAAAGATGGAGCGGAGATACCTAATATGGCAAAAGAGTTTGCTGCATTATCAATCCAGCTGCCTTGGTTTACCGCAGATACCACACCCAATAAAACACCAATTAAAGTGGCAAATATCATGGCCGTTAATGCCAACACAAAGGTATTAGGCACTGTTTCTGAAAGTATGGCAGTTACATCTCTTTTAGTTTGGTAAGATCTACGCAGATAAGGAATTTTAACTACTACAACATCAGTACCTATTTTAAACAATTGTTGATAAGCATACTTTTCTTGGTTTTCTGCTGTATTCGGATGAATGCTTATTGGAGATAAATCGTTGATATACAAAAAAAACTGGATGGGCTTTGATCGATCTAAGCCAAATTCTTTACGCACAGCCTCTAAAGATTGTACGTCTGAGCGTTGCCCCATAGTCATTCTAGCTGGGTCGCTCGGCAAAATATTGAACAATACAAATACAACCAGAATAACTCCTGCCATTACTGCAAAGCCATAAAGTAGTTTTCTGATGGAATAAGCGATCATTATTTGCTAAAATATTTATCTGAGAATTCTTCAAATGATGGCAAAGTATGGTAATGCCATTTATTGACAACTACACCATTTTTCAGTAATAATACCCCAGGATTAGCTCTCACCATACTTTTCAATGGTACAGCATCAGCATAAAAAACTTCTGTAAATAACTTATTTTTTTTAGTAAAAACAGCTGCATCTTGAGCAGAATTAGAGGTTAACATAACTGTGCGGATATTAAATTGCTCGGCTGCATTTAAAGCCAAGGCATTAATTTCGCCTATCGCTTTTTCATTGGCATCTTTTAAGCTATACGCAACAACCACTATATTATAGTAAGGATTTTCGATCAATTCTTTGGTATAATCGGTACCTGAAGCATCGGTGATCGATAAATCTTTGATCTTCACTTCATACCCTTTTTTAATCAGTTTCTTTTCAGGATCTCCTACTACTTCCCAATTCTCATCCTTCCAAACTTCAAGCTTTAAATAATCCTTGTCGCTCATGGATTTGGTTTCGCCTGTGGCTTTGTTTTTAAGTTGATACATGATCAAAAACTCATCTTGAGCGGCACCTTCAGGTATTTTCATCGATGCAGGAATATTTGCTCCGACCTTATAGGGTAAAAAATCCACAATGGGTAAATAATTATAAGTAAAGGTACCGAACAATAAAGAGGCTGCAAAAACTACAGAAAACAACGCACTTTGCCAACCAGGGTGAGTAGTAACAGGAGTTATTCTTTCACGATGGATAAACAGATAAACAATCATCACCAAAAGGATCAAATCTTTTGTAAAAGATTGCCAGGGCGTTAAAGGTATAGCATCGCCAAAACAACCACAGGAAGTTACCACCTTAAAAGCTGCGGATACAAAAGTTAAAAAGGTAAAAAACACAATGAGTGCTAATAAACCTTTGGTAACTTGACTACGCCAGAAACCAAACAGTAATAGTGCACCTAGCACAATTTCGAGCACACATAAAATGATGGCGATACCCGTTGCCCAACCACTCAAAAAGTTAAGATGGAAGACCTCGAAATATTCTTGCAGTTTATAGCCAAATCCTAGTGGATCATTTGCTTTAATCAATCCAGAGAAGATAAACAGGATTACTACAAACCATCTCGAAAAATTTAGAAGTATCTTTTGCATAATTAGAAGTGAGATATGAGATGTGAGATATGAGACATAGTTTAAAACCTGACTTATTATTTTATGCTAATGGCATACATTTAAAATTAATTAAATTTGGTACAAGTGCTTATTTTACTCCAAGTTTAATAAGCGCAAAAACTGCATAATTCAACATATCCTGATAGTTTGCTTTAACCCCTTCTGATGCCAAGGTCTGCCCTAAATTATCTTCAATCTGTTTAACCCTAAATATTTTCATCAAGATCAAATCAGTTAGTGAGCTAATTCGCATATCTCTCCAAGCCTCTCCGTAATCGTGGTTTTTGGCAAACATCAACTCTTTAGTCTCGTTTACACGTTTATCGAAAAGATTTTCAACCAGATCAACTTCCAATTCATTTGGGTCATTTTCTGTTAACTCCAATTGCATCATCGCAATTGCGCAGTAATTTACAATACCAATATATTCTGAAGTAATGTCTTCTCCTACTTTAGAAACTTTTTTTTCTTCTAAGGTGCGAACACGTTGTGCTTTAATAAAAATCTGATCGGTTATAGAGGAAAGTCTTAGGATGCGCCAAGCCGTTCCATAATCATTGGTTTTCTTTAAAAAAAGCGATTTGCAAACTGCTATTACGCTATCGTACTCGTGAGATGTGTTTACTGCCAAAACAAATAAAATATTTAGTTCATAGCCATTTAAATAGCTATTTTTGTATTAAATGATGGCTAAAGATACATTTTTAAACCGAAAAGTAACACTAAATAGTAGAGGTAAGGCGATAGATTTAAGCAGTCCTGCGGTGATGGCCATCTTAAATATCACACCAGATTCCTTTTATAGCAAGAGCAGGATTAATAATATAGATGAAGCCTTAAAAAACACAGAAAGGTTTATTAATGAGGGAGCTAAATTTATAGATGTTGGCGCATATTCTTCAAGACCAGGCGCTGCGGATGTTAGTGAAACAGAAGAATTGCAAAGAATAATTCCGATAATTACGGTTATTGCTAAAGAATATCCAGACATTTTAATTTCTATAGATACTTTTAGATCCAAAGTTGCCGAAGAAGCCATTTTAGCTGGTGGCCATATCATTAATGACATTGCAGCTGGTGAATTAGACGACAAAATGTTTGAAACCGTAGCTAAATTGCAGGTGCCTTACATGATGATGCACATGAAAGGAACGCCACAGAACATGCAGCAGAACCCAACCTATGTTAATGTTACCCAAGAAGTTTTCAATTACTTTGACGAAAAAATAGCACATCTAAAACAACTTGGAGTTAAAGACCTCATCATAGACCCGGGATTTGGCTTTGCAAAAACCATTGCCCATAATTACGAACTTTTAGAGCAAATGGAAATCTTACATAAGTTTGAGCTACCGATTTTGGTTGGCTTTTCGAGAAAATCTATGATTACCAAAGTACTGAACATCAAAGCTCATGAGGCACTAAATGGCACAACAATACTAAATACAATTTCCCTGCTAAAAGGCGCATCCATATTAAGAGTACATGATGTAAAAGAAGCTGTGGAATGCGTTAAGTTACTTGCGATGATCGAAGCATGATCTCCTTTTATTGATTTTTTTACAAGTTAATTTAAAGTCCCCTTTAGGGGATTTAGGGGTAAAATACTTATCTTGTGCTACCATGAAAAGCCTCGACTTTGATTTCCTTAAAATTACTTGGGTTGATGGAATAGACATATTACTTGTAGCTATTCTTATCTACTACATTTATAGCCTTATCCGCAACACACTTGCGGTTAACTTACTGTTAGGGATGTTTATCATCCTTATTTTCTATTATGCTGTAAAAGGCTTACACATGAATTTATTATCGGCTATTATCAATAAATTTATGAGCGTAGGGATAATGGCCTTGGTGATTATTTTCCAACCAGAGATTAGGCGTTTTCTTTTACACATTGGCAAGAATACATTTCTACAGAAAAATAAAGCATGGTGGGGTTATTTATTTGGTAGTAAAGATTTAGAAAGAGATAATTTAATTCGTATTAAACCAATTATAGATGCTTGCAAAAGCATGAAAAAATCTAGAACTGGAGCACTAATTGTTTTTGTTAAGTTCTATGATGATGAATTGTTTAGCAACAGTTGCGAGTTGATTGATTCCAAAATATCTAAACGATTGTTAGAGAGCATCTTTCAAAAATATAGCCCATTGCATGATGGCGCTGTGGTAATTGCAGAAAATAAAATTAAAAGTGCCAGTTGCATCTTACCACTAACAGATAACGACAAATTACCAACGCATTTTGGATTGAGACATAGAGCCGGAATTGGCGTATCAGAAACTACTGATGCCGTGGCAGTAATCATATCAGAAGAGACTGGCGAAATTGCCTATGCCAAACAAGGCAGAGTAAGAATGAATGTTTCTTTCGGAGAGTTAGAGAAATTATTAAATAAAGACTTTTAAGCGAATTGACCACTTCGATTTTAATAAAAAACAAGGTCCATCCTGTTAAACAGGATGGACCTTACTATATCTGTGAAATCACCTTAATCTGTTTAATCCCTTTTTAGCAGTACTGCTCAAAAGCACCGATCAAACTATCGGCAATCATTTGTGCAGGGCGACCTTCAATCTGGTGACGTTCGATCATGTGAACCAATTTGCCATCTTTAAACAAGGCCATTGATGGTGATGATGGAGGGAAAGGCATCATATAACCTCTAGCTTTATCAACCGCATCTTTTTCCATACCAGCAAAAACAGTTACCAATTTATCTGGATGTTTTGCATTAGAAGCTGCTAATTTAGCCGCCGGACGAGCATTAGCTGCAGCACAACCACAAACAGAGTTAACCACAACAAACACAGTTCCTTCGCTTTTAATAGCGCTATCTACTGCCTCAGCAGTTTTTAATTCTTCAAAACCAACGTTAGTTAATTCAGCACGCATTGGTTCTACTAAATATTCTGGATACATTTTTTCTCTTTTTTATGAATAAAGTACAAAGATAGCAAATATGATGCGCTAAAATTTAACAGTAGATAAAATAACAATTTCCTGACTTACAGACATAAAAAAGGATTGCCCAACAATGGGCAATCCTTTCTATTATTAATTATTTAAATTTATTGCATATTTTGAAAGATCTCTTTCATCGCTTCTTGGTCATTTAATACACCAAAACCAAATATTACAGCAATACCAATACACATTACAATAATTAATGCGCCAAGTATTAAACCAATAATGGCACAAACCCTACCGGCATTTAAGTTTTTAAATGAACCCTCGGTATAAAGCCCCATATTCTCTGCATACAAAAGCTTGTCTTTTTTACTTAATACTAAAGCAACTATACTTAATACTAATGAAAGTATTCCATAAAAACAGCAACAGGTTACTATAGATAAAATACCTAACACTAAAACGATGGTTGCATTTGGTAACGCTTGTTGCATTCCTCCATAACCGCCATTATTTGGTGGGAAACCGCCATTATTTGGCGGAGGGAAACCACCATTATTTGGCGGAAAACCATTTCCTTGTTGCGCAATCGGCGTTGGTTCTACTGGTACTGCTGTACCTTCATTTAATGGACTTCCTGTAGATTCTGTTGTACTTTCGGATGAAAAATCCCCTTCTTGTTCGTTTTTCTTTGGTTCTTCTCCTGGTAATTGTTCTTCAGACATAGTTTAAATTAGTTGATTGGTAAATATTTTATAAATATAATTGATTACAATAATTATAGTGGCTCCAATATAAAGCATTTTTATAATAAATGCTCCGTTTTTAAAATCAAATTTTAAATGAATTAGCGTAAAAAGAAACAAACCTAATATTGGAATAGTGGCTGGATAGAATTTAAATGAAGAAATCAAATCTCCTTTTATTAATGCTACCAAAGATCTTTGTAAACCACAACCCGGACAATCTATACCCGATAATTGTTTTATTGGACAGCTCAATAAATTATGTTCCAGCCAATGGATAAATCCTTCACTTTTAGTTGCTGTAAATAGTAAAATTAAGATTACATAATTTTTCATGGCCGGCTAAAATTATGCATTCTGCTTTTGCTAAACAAGATTGATCCTGTAGTTCTAAGCTATATTTTCTAAATACTTCTATTTTTCTACTACATACAATGGGATTTTGCATCTGTAAATATTCACCAGATAATATTAATCAAATATTTACAAGGCAAGATTGGCGTCTTTTCAAGCGATTGTGTTTCTTCAGCAGCTACAATCACCTATATCTTTACCCTCTCCTAACGCCGCAATAGATGCAAAAGTGCTGGCTGCAATTTCTGTAAGCGCTTCTTTGGTAAAAAATGCCTGATGGCCTGTTACCAAAACATTAGGAAAACTAATTAATCTTTGGATTTCGTCATCGCCAATAATGGTGTCTGATAAATCTTTGAAGAAAAGCTTCCCTTCTTGCTCGTACACGTCTATGGCTAAGCCAGAAATTTGACCAGTTTTTAATGCATCAATGATATGCTTGGTGTATAACAATGCTCCACGACTTGTATTGATGATGACAACTCCCTTTTTCATTTTTGCCAAGCTCTCTTTATTTATTAGATATTTATTTTCTTCAGTTAATGGGCAATGCAAAGAAATCACATCAGCTTTGCTAATTACAGTTTCAAATGTCTGATAATCTACCCCTAACTGTCTTAATTCTTCCATTTCAAAAGGGTCGAATGCAAGAACTTTGCAACCGAAACCCAGCATAATTTTACAGAATGCAGTTCCTATTTTACCAGTACCAATAACACCAACTGTTTTTTGGTAGAGATTAAATCCCATTAAGCCATTTAAAGAAAAATTCTGTTCTCTTGTTCTGTTATAAGCTTTATGTATTTTGCGATTGAGGGTTAGTAATAGCGCAATTGCATGTTCTGCCACAGCCTGAGGAGAATAGGCAGGAACGCGACAAAGTTTTAAATGGTGTGCTTTAACAGCATCCAAATCTACATTGTTAAAACCAGCACAACGTAAAGCAATTATTTTGATGCCTTTTTCTGCTAAAACCGCAATTACATCGGCACTGAGCTTATCGTTTACGAAAACGCAAACAGCATCATAAGTATCTTTTTTAATCGCATCTACAGTGTGCGGACCTAAGTGAGTATCCCAAAATACTAACTCAAAATGGTAAGCTTCATTACACTTTTCAAAAAACTGTCGGTCGTATGGCTTAGCAGAAAAAAACAGAACTCTCATTTGCTTAAAATACGAAATAAAAGCTCAAATGCATATTTTTCAGCGCATATAAAATCATTTGCCAATTTTTATGCCTCAGATAATCCTTGTTTACCGCTTGAAAACTGCTAAAATAGGGCGCAAACTTTGTTTTATAAACCTGATAATAGCGAACACGTAGCGCAGCGAAGTAAAGCGGTTAGCAGGGCTACAGTTGCCAATTACTTGTAGCATTCATTTTCTAAAAGAAAATTACAATTCTAAAACTAAACAATAGCTATTCGTTTGGCTTTCACAAAGCTATGCTGTAACTTTGCATTTCATTAAAAACAAAAAATATGTCATCAGTAGAGACTTCATACGTTCCTTATAAAGTTAAGGACATTTCACTGGCAGAATGGGGCCGCAAAGAAATCGGATTAGCAGAGGCAGAAATGCCAGGCTTAATGAGTTTGCGTAAAGAATTCGGCCCATCTAAACCACTAGCAGGTGCTCGCATTGCTGGTTGTTTACACATGACAATCCAAACTGCAGTGCTAATTGAAACTTTGGTTGAATTAGGCGCTGAGGTTACTTGGTCATCATGTAACATCTTCTCAACTCAAGATCATGCTGCTGCTGCAATTGCTGCTGCGGGTATTCAAGTTTACGCTTGGAAAGGTTTAAACGAAGTTGATTTCGATTGGTGCATTGAGCAGACTTTACATTTCGGTCCAGATCGTCAACCACTGAACATGATTTTAGATGACGGTGGTGATTTAACCAACATGGTTTTCGATAAGTATCCTGAGCTTATTGCAGCTATTAAAGGTTTATCTGAAGAAACTACAACTGGTGTACACCGTTTATACGAAAGAATGAAAAACGGAACATTGCACTTACCTGCAATTAACGTTAATGATTCGGTAACTAAATCTAAATTCGATAACAAATACGGTTGTCGTGAATCTTTAGTTGATGCAATTCGTCGTGCAACTGATGTAATGATGGCTGGTAAAGTAGCTGTTGTTTGTGGTTATGGCGATGTGGGTAAAGGTTCTGCTGAATCTTTAAGCTCGCAAGGTGTACGTGTTATCGTAACAGAAATTGATCCAATTTGTGCCTTACAAGCGGCAATGGAAGGTTACGAAGTTAAAAAATTAGCTACTGCAATTAAAGAAGCAGATATCGTGGTAACTACAACTGGTAACTGTGATATCGTTCGCGAACAACACTTTAGAGCATTAAAAGACAAAGCTATTGTTTGTAACATTGGCCACTTCGATAACGAAATTGACATGGCTTGGTTAAACAGTGCTTATGGCGATACTAAAATTGAAATCAAACCTCAAGTTGATAAATATACCATCGATGGTAAAGATGTAATTATCTTGGCCGAAGGTCGTTTGGTTAACTTAGGTTGCGCAACTGGTCACCCAAGTTTTGTAATGAGTAACTCGTTTACCAACCAAACTTTAGCACAATTAGAATTGTGGACTAACCCAGGTAAATACGAAAACAAAGTTTATGTGTTACCTAAACATTTAGACGAAAAAGTTGCTCGTTTGCACTTAGAAAAAATCGGTGTAGAATTAGATGTTTTAGATCAGCACCAAGCAGATTATATCGGTGTAGCTGTAGAAGGTCCTTTCAAACCAGATACTTACAGATACTAAGCCGAAAGGCAAAAGACTAAAGCATAAAGCAGCTTTTGGCTTTAGTCTTTAAGCTTATACCTTTGAAAGAGATGTGCATTTTGTACGTCTCTTTTTTGTTTTTAATCCTATAAGAAATATAAGTTCACATAAGCTTATCTTAATTTAAATGCCTTATATGATAAATTTTTATAAGAAAAAGTTTGGCAGTAGCTTTTCGGTTAGTTAAGCCCTTCTGTTCGCTTTACTTGCCCAAATGAAGAATTGGGCTCATGTTCGCTACCACAAGGTTTATTTTACAAAGACAGTAGTTTTGGCGAATCTTGTTCGTGCAAATTGAATGATATAGTTAAAGCCAAACTAGAAAATCCGATATCCGTCAGCTAAAGCGGATAGTAATGACACCCTTAATAATTGGGCTTCTTAAAATCTATTTTTTAAAGATTACGATTCATTCCCGTTGGCTTCAGCCTACGGATTACTGCAAGATACAATTTGGCTTTAGCCACAATATTTTTTACGAATTTGTAACTCTTTTGAAACCGAAAAACCTACATTTGATTAACAATCTTAATACCTGATATTTAAAAATATGAAAGCTTTAATATTCGCCTTATTTATAACATCGTTTAGTTTTGTAGCAAACGCACAACCTAAACCTCAAACAAAAACAACTCAACAAGCAACAACACTAAAAGATAAAGAAGTAGAAATTGCTTGCGGAGAATGTAAGTTTAAAATGAAAGGTAAAAGCTGCGATTTAGCCATCCGCATTGACGGAAAATCTTATTTTGTAGATGGTAAATCTGTGGATGATTTTGGCGATGCCCACGATGAAAAACATGGCTTCTGCAATGTAATCAGCAAAGCAACTGTTACCGGAGAAATTGTAAACAATCGTTTCAAAGCAACAGATATAAAGTTAATTGCTGAGAAGAAATAATTAAGAATTGTCATCCTGAGCCTGTCGAAGGATCTCCTTAGTTAAACTTTTCTAATGAGATTCTTCACTACGCTCAGATTCGATAGCTATCGGATGACAAAACCTTTTCCCTATTCAATATTAACCGGCCTATTTTTTGGATATTTAACTTGATATTTTAAAGTTAACTTCTTCTGCTCATTAGGCTGTATCAACATTTTCCAAGTTAATAATCCTGTAGCCTCATCCAGTTGCGCTTTGCTCAGCTCTTGCTTTTCTATACTTATGTCACTACTTGTAGAAACTGGTAACTGATCTTGTACAATTAAATTGATGGGTTGACTTTTCCTATTTTTAATATCTATCACAAAATGTCTGCTATCTCTTTGCGAAGAACCAATAAATTGTTTTTCGTTAAAATCTTTTTGCTTTTCTCTTTTAATCACCACATTTTTATCTACCCCTAAAGAAAAAGTTAACGTATCAGAAGCATTTTGAATATCTAACAAAGTTTTACCCAAAAAAGTACCTTCAAAGAAAATATTCGCTTCTCCGCTTATCAAATTAACCTCATTAAAACCATTTATTTTTGCGGTCAAGAAAGCATCATCACTAATTTTTGGCGCAGCATAATATTCGTAATCAGCTTTAAAATCATAATTACCAATATCAACGGTAAACTGCTTTCCATCACTTAAAATGGTATACGGATTTTGGATGTCAAATGTAATATTGGTCTGTTTTTCTACCGTATTTACCTCAACGGCATTAGAGGTTAGAGAACTCATACCTCTGATCATCACTTTCGCATTAGCTATTTCTTTTCTTTGAGTGTTGCCGTATCCAGTAACTACCACTTCGCTCAACGTCTGATTATCTGGCTGAAGCCTAATATTCATTTGATTGGAGTTAATTGGCTGCTCTAAAGTTTGAAACCCTATATAACTAAACGTTAGTATAGTACTACCAGTAGGAATTTGCAGGCTAAAATTACCACTAGCATCGGTAACCGTAGCAACAGAAGTATTTTTTGCTCTAATAGCCACCCCAGGTAGCGTTTGATTATCATCTGCACCTACAACTCTTCCTTTCACCAACGTAATTGCAGCATTTCCGCCTGTACCAAAATAACCAGCGCTATTAAAGCCTAATTTATAAGGCTTCAAATCTGGCTTGATATTATTTGTAGTTGGGTTACCAGAAGATAAGGTCAATTTAACACTTCTCCAATCCTCTCCAGAATTTTGCGTAACATTAGCTTTGTAGACTAATTCTATTGGACTTAAAACGTCTTTAGCCCTAATATCGTAAGTGGGATACCAAGCTGCATTACTTACCATATAAGTTAAGCCAAACTTACCTCTTGTAGCTGCTTTTGCGGAAACTTTAACCACTACATCACTAGAATTTTTAAGGTTCTGTCCATCAATTTCTACAATTTGCCTATTGTATTTATTTAGCTCTAATTGCAATTTAGTAATTTCCTTTCCAATGGCAATTTGCTTATTTTTAGCATCCGATAATCTTTGTTTCTGAAAATCTAATGCAAGCTTCAATTTAGCTAAATCGTAATTTACATTTGGCCCCATTACTACTTGGTTTTTTATTAGCATATCTTCTTCAGCTTTATAAACCTCGCTCTCATTTCTCAACTCCGCAATTTTATCGTTTAGGCTGGTTATTGTATTTAGATAAGATGTTTTCTGATCAGAATTTTTCTTCTCTAACAAAAAGTTCTTTTGTTGAGTTACCGATAAAATGGTAAAATTACCCTCGCCTTTGGCCTGTATGCTCTGTGTTTCTATAGCAGATGATAATCCCGAAAACACCAATAAACTTATACCTGGGGGGATATCGACACTTTCAGTCTGTCTTTGTACTTGTGCGCCGCTAATAAATACAGTTACATTATTAATTTTAGAATTTACGGGGATTTGAGTTTCTTGGGCAAGTGCTGCAAAAGAGACAAAAAGCAATAAAATATTGAAGCGGAAAAAAAATTTCATAATATAAATTTAGATTTTAACATTAAATATATAGGCTTTAAGAAGCTATGTTATTTACAAGATGCAATTAAATCGCCAATTGCATAAGCTATAAATAAAAAAAGCATCCCAATAGTATCGGGATGCTTTTGCTAAAATTATTTTAGAACTTAATTTATTCCTCTGAATATCCTGTTCCAACGGATTTTGCTAAACCAAGAGCCATTGCTGTCAAAGCTCATCCAAATAAACAAAGCTTTACCTACAATATGATCTTCTGGTACAAAGCCCCAGTATCTAGAATCTGCAGATTGGTGACGGTTATCTCCCATCATCCAGTAATAATTCATTTTAAAAGTATAGGATTTTGCAATTTTATCATTGATGTACCAATCATTTCCTTTTTTCTCAACCTTATTGCCTTCGTACGTTCTAATGGCACGATAGTATAATGGCATGGTAACGCTATCAATTTGTACTGTCCATCCTTTTGCCGGAATTTTTATCGGTCCAAAATTATCTCTATTCCAAGGTCTATTAGGATCATGTGGAAACATGCCACCCGATTCTTCATCAGTTGCTTTAGCAGCATCCATTACAGCGGATTTAACGAAATCCAATTTCCTAACTTCAACAATTATTTCTTCAGAAGCATTAGCAATAAATGTAAGTGGATCTTCGGTGCTTTGCATTTCTAAGGTGTTAATTCCCAAATCTTCTAAAACTTTCGGGTTAACATCAGCAGACTTAATCTGAATGCGATAAGGCATCATCCCTGTATTTTTTAATGGCTCATCTTTACCATTAACATTTGCAATCCCATTTTTCATACTAATTACATCGCCAGCAATACCAATACAACGTTTAATATAATTTTCGCGTTTATCTACCGGTCTACTTGTAATTGTATATTGACTATTTATGGTTTTCCAATCAGAATTTCTAACCATGTCATAATAACTAGGATTTTGATTTTCTAGAGCAACCGTATCACCTTCTGGAAAATTAAAAACTACCACATCGTTATTTTTGATATCCTGTAAACCAGGTAATCTTCTATACTTCCATTGTACACCATCCCAATAGGCTTTCGTATTTGTTATAGGCATAGTATGGTGTGCAAATGGGAAAGCAACAGGTGTCATCGGGATACGAGCCCCATAATTTACCTTACTTACAAATAGAAAATCTCCTACCAACAAAGATTTCTCCATAGAGCCAGAAGGGATTGTATAAGCCTCTATAAAAAACACCCTAATAATTGTTGCTGCAACAACAGCAAAAATAATGGCATCCGTCCATTCTCTTGTTTTACTTTTTTTCTTTTTTGGTTCGGCAGTTTTATTTTTTTGCCAGAATTTGTAGTTCATATCTTCTTCAGTTTAACTGATTGTCTTAATGCTTTTCGTTTGGCTTTCAGCTTTGGTCTTTATTCTTTCTGCTCTATTTAAAATTAAAAACATCAGCAATATTGTAAAAGCCTTGTTTATGTTGTAACCATTCTGCCGCTACTACAGCACCTAAAGCAAAACCTGCTCTACTATGTGCAGTATGCTTAATTTCTATATCATCTACCTCAGAGCTGTAAACCACGGTATGTGTACCTGGTACATTTTCTATGCGATGCGATTCGATTAACAATTGTTCATTTTTAATCACATCTGGTATTGGCGTACCTACAACTTCATTCAACCATTCAGATTTTCGATCTAACTCCTCAATAATCCCTTCTGCAATAGTCATTGCTGTACCACTTGGTGCATCTAACTTTTGCGTATGGTGTATTTCTTCTACTTGCACCTCATAAGCTGGATAATTATTCATCAGCTTTGCTAGCACCGTATTTAAATGAAAAAACAAGTTAACGCCAATACTAAAATTAGAGCCATAAAGTAAGGTATTGTTACTACTAAGGCAATCATTTTTAATTTCTTGCAGTTTGCCATACCATCCTGTGGTACCTACTACTACCGGAACACCAGCTTCAAAGCATTTGTAAATATTATCTACCGCAGCATCTGGTGCACTAAAATCTATGGCTACATCTGCTACTGCTAAATTTGCTGTAGTAAAATCTGAAAGATTATCTATACTAATTTTTAATACGATTTCATGACCACGTTCTAAAGCAAAACGCTCTATAATTTGGCCCATTTTACCATAACCTAATAAGGCTAATTTCATAATTTGAGCGTTAATTTTAATCCAGGCACAGCACTAAAGCCATACATGGTACTTGAGTTAATTAATGTTGGTGTAATTTTGTAAGTCAATTCGTTTTCTACATTATGGTATTTTAAACGAGCTGTTACATAGGCGTCAATTACATTTGCACCATATAATGCTACCAGCGAGAGCAATACTATCTCCCTATTGTTCTTAGCAATATCTTTAGCAGTAGTTAAATAGGCAGTTTCATATCTTATAAACTGAGGATCTTTACTTGTATTATCATTTTCTTGTCTGTAAACCAGTTCGGCAAGAGAGGCCCTATACATTCTATTATTTTCTATATAAGAACTTACCAAAACAGCACCACCACCATAAATCAGACCAATTTTACCAATAATATAAATCTTTTGGAATACTCTTTTATCACCATAATAACCGGATTTTACATCATTTACCACCAAACCATAGTTATACATTTGGCCTAAACCTGGAAAAATTAAAGAACGTCTGATTGCTTTTTTACCTGCAATTTGACCTTTGTTCACATAACCTGCAGGTTTAATAGTGTCGGTTTTAGAAGAATCTTTAAGCGCTTTATTGTTAACAGGAACTTGCCCTTTAGCAGTAGCAAAAGTTAATAGAAGAACAATAAAAAGATAGAATACACGCATTACCAATCTAAAAGTTCTAAAATTCTGTTCAGGTCTTCGTTAGAAACAAAAGGGATTTCTATAGCGCCCTTACCATTATCATTCACTTTCAATTTAACTTTAGTAGCAAACTTTGAAGCTAAATCTCTTTGTAATTTCTGATACTCGAAAGATGCTGGAGCCGCAGCTACCTTTGGTTTAACCTGCACATGATGAATGCTACGCACCAATTCTTCTACCTTACGCACCGATAAACCTTTATCTAAAATTTCTTGGTGGATGAACAATTGTTTGGCATCTTCTTCTACGCTGATTAAAGCACGAGCATGGCCCATTGATATTTTACCATCTCGAATAGATGCCTGAATTACAGGCGGCAATTTTAACAAACGCAAATAATTACTTACCGTGGTGCGATTTTTACCTACGCGTTCGCCCAGTTGTTCGGGTTTTAAGCTGCACTCATCAATCATCATCTGGAAACTTAATGCAACTTCAATAGCATTTAAGTTCTCACGTTGAATATTTTCAATCAATGCCATTTCTAGCATTTGCTGATCATCCGCTGTGCGGATATAGGCAGGAATTTGAGTTAAACCTGCTAATTTAGAAGCTCTTAACCTACGTTCACCAGAAATTAGCTGATATTTTGAACCATTTTTTCTAACTGTAATAGGCTGTATTAAACCTTGTACTTTGATAGATTCTGATAATTCATTTAAGGCAACTTGATCAAATTCTGTACGTGGCTGATAAGGATTAGTTTCAATATCATTGATATTTACTTCGCTTATACTACCAATTTGCGCTGTTTGTTCTAAAGTATCGTTACCATTTTTTGGAGGATGAACAGAATCGTTATCATCTAAAAGAGCACTTAATCCTTTTCCTAAACCTGTTTTTCGCTGAAAAGATGTCATCTATATAATTTATATGGTTGCCGTGCTCGCATCTTGCTCTTCGGTAACTAAACCGTTTTTGCGAACAATTTCTCTGGCTAAGTTTAAATAATTGATTGCGCCTTTACAATTTGCATCGTGCATAATAACCGAAACGCCATAACTTGGTGCCTCACTTAAGCGGGTATTGCGCTGAATGATGGTATCAAATACCAAATCTTGGAAGTGTGTTTTCACCTCTTCTACTACTTGGTTTGATAATCGTAATCTCACATCATACATCGTTAATAAAATTCCTTCAATTTCCAATTCTGGATTTAAACGGTTTTGTACGATTTTAATTGTGTTCAATAACTTACCCAAACCTTCTAATGCGAAATATTCGCACTGAACTGGGATAATTACAGAATCTGCCGCAGTTAAGGAGTTAATAGTGATTAAACCTAAAGATGGAGAGCAGTCAATAATGATAAAATCATATTGATCTTTGATGCGTTCTAAAACCGCTTTCATTTTATACTCGCGACTAGAAAGGTTGATCATCTCGATTTCTGCACCCACCAAATCGATATGTGCAGGCAACAAATCTAGATTTGGGGTTTCTGTTTTTACAATAGCATCAAGCGGATCAATGTCGTTAATGATACACTCATAAATACTGTTTTTAATATTTCTGGGATCGAAACCAATACCAGATGTAGAGTTTGCCTGAGGATCTGCATCCACTAAAAGTGTTTTATACTCTAAAACCGCTAAGCTAGCTGCTAAATTTATAGACGAAGTAGTTTTACCTACACCGCCTTTTTGGTTTGCTAAAGCAATAATTTTACTCATCTATTCAGAATGACTTTATTTTACAATAATTAGCTGAAAAAAATGCTATTTTTGTACCAAATAGGCACTTTTCAACAATTAGCTAAGATACGAACTAAAACCCAATATTAGTATTAAAGCAATAAGTGTTTTGAACATCTTATTAACAATTTGAGTATGATAACCATTGTATCTGGCACCAATAGAAATTCTAGCAACACTTTAAAAGTTGCCAAATATTATCAGAAAAAGCTGGCAGAAAAGGGTTTGAAAACCGAATTACTTGATCTACAAGACTTACCGGCTGATATAATTAGTACTGATCTATACGGGAAAAGAAGTGCCGAATTTCAAAAAATACAGGATTTAGTTACTGAAACCAGTAAATTTCTCTTCATAATTCCAGAATACAATGGAAGCTTTCCTGGAGTTTTAAAGACCTTCATCGATGCTTGTGCTTTTCCAGAAAGCTTTTACGATAAAAAAGCCTGTTTAGTAGGCATTTCTTCGGGAAAATATGGCAATATTAGAGGCATTGAGCATTTTAATGGAGTTTGTGCTTATTTACACATCAATGTGATGCCATTGCGTTTGCATATTTCTGCCATCAAAACAGAATTAAATGAAAGTGAAGATTTCTTTAAAGAGGATACTTTAAAATTTGTTGATCAGCAAATGGAGAAGTTTGTTAACTATTAGACCCCTAAATCCCCTAAAGGGGACTTTATAACAGGGCTCAAAAATCAACACAATAGATAAACAAGTCCCCTTTAGGAGATTTAGGAGTTAAACTCCAAATCTTATCCATTTATCGCCTTCTCCGCCGAAGATAAAATAACCTGGATGTAACATTTCAGCGAAATCTTCTATTAAAGTAACTGCATTTGCAGGACTTCTTTCTTTGTTCACATCGTCATTTAGCAAAACAATTCTGCCATTTTTTACCGCAGCCCATTCTGGATCAATTAACGATGGTACCTCACGCATTAAATCATTTAATGTTTTTCCCTGTTGATAATAAATAATATAAACTGCACCCAAAATATCGGTTTCTAATATCCCTCCTGCAGCATTAATTTCGTTGGCCAAGGTTAAGCTCTGCATATTTGAGGTATCCAGACAAACTACTGGCACACGATCCATAAATTTAATCTTATGCGAGACGATATCAATACGTTCGTGTAATTCTTCACGCAAAACTTCATCTATTTCACTATTTATAAGCTCTTTTAAAAAAGACATCTGAATTTATTATTAATTTGTACAAAAATAGTATTCCTAAACTGATGCGTAGAATTATAAACAATATATTTTGGTTTTTGTGCTTGCTCTTCGTCGTTGCTTGCGGTGGTAAATCAACTGATGAAGGCAAAAAAGTTTTTAATATCAACTTAGATCAAAATGTAACTTCTCTCGATCCAGCTTTTGCACGTAACCAAAATGCGATCTGGATGATCAATCAGCTATTTAATGGCTTGGTTCAGGTTGATGACAGTTTAAATACCAAACCCTGTATTGCTAAAACCTGGCAAATGTCTGCAGATGGTTTAACCTATACTTTCAATCTACGTAATGATGTTTATTTCCAAGATGATCCCTTATTCAAAGATGGGAAAGGCAGAAAAGTTGTAGCAGCAGATTTTGCCTACAGTTTTTACCGTTTAATTGATCCTAAAATTGCTTCTTCTGGCGGATGGATTTTTAGTGATAAAGTAAAAGATGCGGATGGGTTTAAAGCCTTAAATGATAGCACATTTCGCATCACCTTATTAAAGCCTTTCCCAGCATTTATGCAATTGTTAACCGCTCAATACTGCTCGGTTGTGCCTAAAGAGGTGGTAGAACATTATGGCAAAGATTTTAGAAGTCATCCGGTTGGCACAGGTCCGTTTAAGTTTAAATACTGGAAAGAGGATGAGATTTTAGTGCTTTTAAAAAATGAGAACTATTGGGAAAAAGATGGAAATGTACGTCTGCCTTATCTAGATGCGGTAAAAGTTACTTTTATAAGCGATAAACAAAGTGCTTTTATGAATTTTATCAAAAAGGATTTAGACTTCTTTAACAGTGTTGATGGCAGCTACCGCGATGATATTTTAACCAAAAGTGGAAAAATGACCAGCAAATACAAAGATAAATTCCAGTTGATTAAAGGCCCTTATCTCTGTACAGAATATGTTGGTATTTTGGTAGATCCTGATAAAAAGATAGTACAAAACTCTCCTTTAAGACTTAAAAAAGTTAGGCAAGCCATTAATTACTCCATCGATAGAGAAAAGCTGATCAAATATTTGAGAAATAGCGTAGGTACGCCTGCAACTTCAGGCTTTATTCCTCGAGGAATGCCAGGGTTTGATAGTACTCGGGTTAAGGGCTATAACTATAACCCAGCGCTGGCAGCAAAATTATTGGCCGAAGCGGGGTATCCTAATGGTAAAGGCATGCCAGAAGTTACTTTAAGCACTTCCACTACTTACAAAGATCTTATTGAATTTATACAAGGCGAGTTAAGTAACATTGGTATTAAAGCAAAAGTTGACGTTAGCCCCAGTGCTAGCTTACGCGATATGATGTCTAAAAACGAGGTTAATTTCTTCAGAGGTTCTTGGATTGCGGATTATCCTGATGGAGAAAATTATTTATCTGTTTTTTACTCTAAAAATAGAGTGCCCTTTGGACCAAATTATACCGGTTATTTTAACGATGAATTTGACCGCTTATTTGAGCAAAGCTATTTTGAGAGCGACAATAAAAAACGCTACGAGTTATATTACAAAATGGATAACATGATCATGGAACATTCTTCTGTAGTACCTGTATTGTACGACCAAGCTGTAGTGATGTTACAAAATAATATTAGTGGTTATCCGATTAACCCTTTAAGTTTAATGATTTTGAAAAGAGTGAAGAAGGGTTAAGAAAGGTTTTGAATAACATTTAAGGTTTCAAGATGTAGCCTTCAGCCGGTCTTTAAACTAAAGTAATAAAAATTACTTTCTTTAATCAACCACTATAGCTTGAAGCCGTTGTTATAAGCTGGCCAAGTTTAGAGAATATAAAACTATTAAAGAAAATAGTCACATTCCCCTTTTCCGCCCAAATCAATTATTTTTTTTAAGATTTCTTCATCAGTACCGCGATAACGAACAGCTGAAATACAAGATACTGCTAATGCGTTAATTGCCCTTGCCGTTTCTTCTTCAGTTTCAGGCTGTTTTTTAAAATAGCATCCGGTATCAGTCATTTCCATTAAATCAGGTGCTTCCGCTTCTGGAGCTCCACAAAGAATACAAGAGTCGCATTGAACATAGAAATCGCCTGGGACATTATTAGGATTCGGTATGGTATTTTCAGGTTCAATTCGTGTTGCAGCTTTACGGTCTTGGAATTGTTTTGTTCCAGATTTTTTAAAAATTCCGAAGATTTTCTCAAATATGTTCATGTCATCTTGCTTGGTAACTCCGAGACTTGCTTATAACGTTTTGGGCTTGGCGAATGGTGACGGCTTCATTAATTTCCTATGCAATATAACGGATTGAAGTCGAACTTCCGCCAATTTTGCCAAACCTCCTGTTAGTAGCAGTTGCTATAGGTAATGTTTCCAAATGTTAATTTATTGGTTTTTCTAGACTCTATTCTTCAAGTTAATTGATACCTCATCATTTTTTTTATTTAACCATGCTGAAAAATTATTAATGAGTTTGAACTTGTTAATTTTATCATCGTCACCTATTCGCGAAAAGTAGCCTTTCTCTACGGAGGCGTACTTTCCTATAAACTTATAGCATTTACAAAATGTTTTAATCCCAATTTTAAAGTCAAATAAAGAAATTGTATATGGTGTAAATTGATTCCTTACGTGCTCATATTCTTCGTGTTTTAGGATGATTGAATTGTTTAAGATTGGTAGTTCCCCGTTACTTCCGTTAATAATTTCCCAATTAGAGAATTCCTTTTTTAAAAAAAGACAGAGCTTCTGTCCCTTTTTAGCTTTATCAAATCTCACATCACATGTCCATTCTTTGAACATATTTACAGTAATCGATCCGTAAGATTGACCTTTTAATGTTTCAAAAATTTTAAAAGTATAAGAATTATCTTTAACCGCATCAATTTCTCCGATTACTATTAAGTCTGCGCTTCCAGTAATAATTTCTATTGGAAATTCAAGTTTTTTAGCTTCAGCTTTTATTAACGAAAAAAATATTGCTAAAAATAAGATCCTATGTTTCATGGTATTTGTCATTTGCTATAACGTTTTGAGCATTGCCTATAACTTATATATACGCCTCACATCGTTAGACCTATCCACTCATTTTCCTTCGGAGAGGTCTGATAAATGTTATCCCATTTTTATAAAAGTATTGAAAAAAGTACAGAAATCATTAAAGGGTTTCTAATTTGCCGCAAGTTTTATATGGCGCTTTATGTAACTGTGGCATTTGTTTTATGATCAAAAAATAGCTAAAATCTTTTTCTAAGATTATCGTCCTCACTAACGTGTTTTTATGCTAAATTAATGAGTTTGCACTTTTAATAGATTGGACATCAAAATCTACTTTTTGAAATGTTCTTTTACATAGGTATTAAAGTCTGGTAACGATTTATTCTCTAAAATATTTACGATTTGAGAAAATTGGATATAACCGTATTTGTATGGATCTTGTAATAGCTCATTGTAATGTTCTGTTAAGTATTTCTCTTTATCAACGCCATCTGGTATAGGGTTTTTAAGCTTTACAAGTACCGTTTTAGCTAATTGAAGGCATTTGGCAAGTTCTTTTTTCTTTCCTTTACTCCTCCAATAAGCAACCGCAAATTCGTTCGCTTTATATTCTCCATTATAATTATTTTCTGGAGCGGTACCTGTATGGTGCTGAAAAGCATGCCCGATTTCGTGAGGAAGAAAAAATCCATAAAAAAACATACCTGCTAAAACTCTACCATCATCGGCACTTCCGCTAACATCGGCAAGAAATTTTTCCATCGGCGGACCTCCTATCTGCCAAGTTAGTTGATAGATTTTGTTTGTCTTGCTTCTATATTGCCCAGGCATAAAAGTCTTGGGAATTTCCGTGGTTAATCCTTTAAAACTAAAAGATGGTTTTAAAAATTTAATGCTTGCCTCAATATCGCGGATCATTTCATCGTTCTGATTTTTCAATGCTGCAGAATCTGTATAAATCTCAAAATAGCTATTTTGTGCTTTTGCTGATGCAAACATCCAAAAAATGCATAGTATGGAAAATATTGTTTTCATATATTAAAATTTACAATCTAATATACTAGATAAAATTGTAATTGAATATTCGTTCTGGCTAGTATGCGTTTTTGAAACCCCACCTTTCATCTATAAACCCATGCCTACCGCAGGCAGGAAAACCCTTTTTGCAAAGTCCCCTTTAGAGTCGGCTCCTATTTTCATCTGAGGGATTTAGGGGTAAAAAGATTGTCTGCCTACCGCAGGCAGGCAGCGTGTGTTGGACTGCAATCTCCGATGGAATATTGATATTGTTTTACAAATAATTTAACCACATAGATACATAGAAAACATGGCTTGACTTGATACTGTGGACTATGTTTCTATGTGTTTAATTAATGACTTTAGAAAAATGGGTACTTACCAAGGACTTACTTCAGTTTCATCTTCGATATCATTGCTATAAAACTTTCCAGTTGGAGCATCATCAGCTGTTAGTGTATGTTTAATGATGAAACTTGCAGCGCTTTCTACAGTTCCAGGGCCGCTATGGTGATTAAAATCTGTCGCGGTATAACCTGGGTCTATGGCATTTACCTTAAAGTTTAAATCTTTCAATTCAAAAGCCAAAATAATAGTGAAGGCATTTAGCGCAGCTTTTGAAGTCATGTAACTTGTGGCCTTAAAATTATAGTACTTCCAAGTGGGGTCGCTATGTAAGGTTAGCGAACCAAGACCAGAGGTAATATTACTTATTCTCGGACTAGCTGATTTCTTAAGCAAGTCTAAAAAAGTTTGTGTTACACTGATTACGCCAAAAAAGTTAGTGTCAAATACTTCCTGTATTTGTTGAATGCTAGTATCTGGAATTGCTTGTGGAAATGCACCACTGATACCCGCATTGTTGATTAAGATATCTAATTTACCCTGCTCACTTTCAATAAGGTTTTTGGCTGCTAAAATAGTATCGGGCTTTGTAGAATCAATTTGTATAGCTTTGATGTTTTTATAGCCATTCTCATTTAATTCTTTTACAACTGCATTTCCTTTTTCGAGGTCGCGGCTGCCTAAATAAACGAATATTCCTTTTTTTGAAAGTTGTTTTGTTATTTCTAAGCCAATGCTTCTGTTGGCTCCTGTAATTAAGGCTGATTTCATTTTTAATTATTTTAAATTATAAAACAAAGTTGCAATGCTTAAAAACGAAATCATTTGCCATTTGGCAAAAAGCGATTTACTTGATGTTTTTTCTTATCCTGCTAAGTGATGATTGGGTTAAACCTAAATAAGAAGCCACATACGAAAGCGGAATGCGATTAACTACATTTGGATAAATCTGTAGAAACATTAAATAGCGTGAGGTGCCATCTTCAACCACTAACGGGCTCCTTCGTTCTACTTTTTGCCTCAGTGCTTTCGAAATAATTTTATGGACAATGGTATCCCAACCTACAATGGTATTTAGCAATTCGTCCCAATCCTTCTTTTCGAAAACAATAAGTTTGCAATCTGTAATGGCTTGTACATAGGCACTAGAACTTATTCCGTTATCGAAACTCTCCAAATCAACCACTAGGTTATTTTCCTCTATAAAGTATTTGGTAATTTCTTCGCCTTTATTGTTGTAATAACAAACCCTAACAATGCCATCTACAATAAAACCAACCTGTTTGGCAATTTTGCCTGCTTCAGAGAAGTATTCATCTTTTTGCAGATTAAGTTCAATTGATTTACTAGTAATTAAATCCATCTGATGTTGATTTAAATTACCAAACTGCAGTAGGTAAGCCATTAGTTCTTTCATAGGGGCAAGTTAGTAAAAGTTATTTTTGAAGGATTTGCCATTTGGCAAAAATTTAAGCTATGGTTTTGAAACGCTGCCTTTGTTTCCTAAACCCTTGCTTGCAGCAGGAAGGCAGCGCTGGCGGGCTTCAATCTCCGATGGAAAACTGCCATTATTTTTATGAAAGCTCCAAAAATCATCAACTACATTGCATAAAAAAGCCCCCCGATAAAATCGAGAGGCTTAAATTTATATTTGGTTGTTTTGAATCTAGATATCTTTTTAGTTACGAAAACTGCGTTTTTATAACTTGGTTACCAAAGATATAAGAAATAATGAAACCAAACGAATTTATTTGAAAAAAAGTGAAACTAAATTATTTTCCCATTCCACCCATCTGACCGCCGCCACCTTGCTGCTGTTGATCTTGTTTCACATCGTCATTTTTAATTTTTTTCTTCTCTGTAAATTTCAGTTTACCAAAGTTGTAGCTAAAATTGATACCAAATGAACGTAATGGATAACGGATATCCTGGCTTTGGTAACTGTTAGCTGATATGGTTTCGGTTTTAATATTTAAATCTCTGTTAAACGGATTAAGCACATTGATACCGATTGATCCCTTTTTATTTAAAATTTCTTTTTTAACAGCCCCACCATAGAAGAACATGGCATCGGTTTTACCTTGGAAAGTACGACGTGGTGAGTTGACTACACCAAACAACTCTAATGCCCATCCTTTTTTAAAGGTACTTGCCGATCTCAAGAACAAGTTATAGTTTAGATAAGTATCTGTATTGATATTGCTAACCTCGTTACTTACCTGATAAGTGTTTAAGCCAATGTTTGACATTAAAGTCCATTTTGGTTTAGGATTGTATGATCCAAAAACGTTTAAACCATAACTTTCAGATCTGCCTACGTTGGTATATGTTGTTAAAATTTTACTTGGATCTACTTGGTCTACAAGATTCGTATTTTCTATGATGCCTTGCGTGCGACGATAAAAAATGGAAGCATTGATAATTGATCCTTTAATGTAAGTAGAATAGCCTACTTCTAAATTGTCGCTCAATTCTGGGTCTAACAATGGATTTCCCTGAAATACACTAAACTGGTTACTCTCGTTACGAAACGGATTTAAGTAATTTAAACTTGGGCGTTGTACTCTACGGTTATAACTTAGTTTTAAAGTGGTATTCGCTTTTAAAGTTTTAGAGATAATTGCACTTGGGAACAAGTTGAAATAGTCATTTTTAAAGCTATCGTCGTTTACATTAATATCAGTATACTCAGCTCTTAGGCCTCCTTTAAACTGGATACTTTTACTTAAATTAAAACTGATGGTGCTGTAAGCAGCGCCTACATTTTGCGAATAATCAAAATCTTGAGCTGTATTGTTGCCGTACTCGCTTGTAATTGTTCTGAAAATTCCCTTTCCTCCTACTTCAAAAATTACTGATTTGCTAAAAGGATAAACATAATCTGTTTGTGCAGTGTATTCTTTATTTTTACCAATATTATGGCTGGCAGTAATTAAATCAGCTACTGATGGAAAGGATAAGGTATTGGTAAAATCGTTACTGTTGTTACCTGTAGTTAATTGGCCAGCAACAGAAAATTCTTCGCCCGCTCTTTTACTAGTTCTTCTGTAGTCTATGTTCCAATCTAAATTTGCGTTAGACATATCGCTTACACTTACATTTCTTGCTGCAACATTGTTAATTGAATAAAGAGATGAACCTGGACCGCCGTTATAAAATCTGCTGTATTTAGCATTTGTACTAATATTATTGTAGGCATTAAAATCGTAATCTAAACCTAGGCTACCATTAAACATTTCTCTGCTCCAATCAGAATTACCATCTTGAGAAACGATACTTTCTACACCATTACTTGTAGTTCTGTTTACAAATGCTACTCTTGAGGTTTGTGGATAAGCTAACATGGTACCTAAAGCAGTATTCATGCTTAAACGACCGGTTTTGGCAGTTAAGTTAAAAGCCCCTGTATTCTGACGTGTACCCGCAGAAGTATTTACACTACCACTAACACCTTGTGCATTGCTCTTTTTGGTAATGATGTTGATGATACCGCCAGAACCTTCCGCATCGTATTTTGCAGATGGACTGGTAATTACCTCTACACTTTTAATCTGATCTGCTGGGATCATTTTTAAAGCATCAGCAACACTGTTTGCCATAGTACCCGATGGTTTACCGTTAATTAAAACCCTTACTGCACTGCCACGCAGTTGTACGTTTCCATTGATATCAACAGACAACATCGGCACTTTACGCATTACATCAGTAGCATCGCCACCTGCATTGGTAGCATCTGCCTCTGCATTGTAAACCATGCGATCTATCTTATTTTCGATCATGCTTTTTTTACCTTCTACTGTAATCTCTTTTAAGGTATTTGAGGTAGGAACCAAAATTACATTACCTAAGCTAAAGTCTGGTTTTTGCAAAGTAGTTTTAACGATGATAGACTTTGAAGTATAGCCAATAAAGCCAACCGCAAATTTGTACTCGTCTGGAGCAATATTTTGAAGGGTGATTTTACCTTTCTCGTCTGTTAAAGCCCCATTAATTGTTTTATTATCCTTAACACGAATTAACGAAACACTAGCATAGTCTACTGGTTGTTTGGTTAACGAATCTATAATTGTTGCGGTAATACGCCCTGTTACTTTTGGTGCTGCAGCGCCCATACCCGGAAATTGTGCTTTAGCACCGAACATGATTACCAAAGCTGAGCATAAGAGTAGAAGTTTTTTCATGATATTAATAGTTGTGTGTTTGTTTTGCTTAATTAGTATAACAAAAGTAGGTTTTGTTACATGGTGGGCATATAAATTTTAGACCACCTGAATTAAACTGACGGTGAATGGTAAAAATTAATCGGCGAACGGGAATAGATGGAAAATGGAAAAGGTAAGATGCCTGCCTGCCGGATAGCTGGGAAGGTGTTTTAATGGTTCGAAAAGCAATTTCCAATATAAATGAATGTCACACCGGATTTTCATTGCTATATGGTTTATTAAGTGATAGCAAATGCTACTATTTGGGGTTGCAAAGCCGAAAAGAAATAACCTGATAATCAGCGGCTAACAATTAGACTATCGGCTGGTATCTCAACTGCCGAAACCTACTATCCTTTCTATGTACCTATGTGGTAAAACCAAAACTAGCCCTTCTCAAAGTTTTCTATCTCTTTTAAGAACTTGCCGGATTGCAAGATCGATTTCCATTCTGAGCCCCAAAACATCATCCTAAACCATCTTTTATCGATGTTCTTAATATTAATGTTTCTGTAAAACCAAACACCTATGTAGGTAAATAAAATTACAATAGGCACTTGGATCAACCAAAAGGCCAATGGTCTATCATTAATCAACTCAAAATTGATATTCCAAGTGGCAAAAACAGGAAACTGCAAAAAGCACACCCCAATTACCTTTAAGGTCGAGCTCTTCAGTTTTGCCATTTTATGCTGCATTTGCACCACATTTTCGCTCGTATCAATCTGATTGATTAATACCAGCTGATTAACATACATACCTGTGGCAATAAGCGTTACGATTAGGTGAATGGCTACTGAAATATTGATAAAAATAGATCCATATGGGCTTAAATGATATAAAAAGTAAGCAATCAAAGCAGCATAGACAATGCCTACAAATACAGCGATATATTTATAATTCCGAGCTGGTTTTAATGCATTTTTTGCTTTTTGTTGTTGTAATTCGGCAATGATCTTTTGGTTAAGCGAAAGTGTTTTCTCTAACTTCTCGTCGTATTGTTTCCAAAGGTTTATAATTTCTATATTTTCCATTTGTTTAAGGATTTACCCAATAGTATCGGGATGAAAATTTCTGTTTCAATTGTTCTTTAATTCTGCTAATCTTTGTGGCCACATTGGTAGAAGTAATCCCGATAATCTCGGCCATTTCCTTATGGGATTTTTCTTCCAGATAGAGAATCATGAGTGCTCTATCCAATGGGTTTAATTCATTGATGAATTGTTGTAATGCATTCAAATTAGTTTCCAAACCTTCTTCTAAATCCTCATCCGCTATTTCGATTACATGATCGCCCATTAATACCGTTGGTGTTGCTTTTTGTTCCTTACGGTAAAAGGAAATAGCAACATTAAGGGCGATACGGTACATCCAAGTAGAAAGTTTATAATCCGAATTGAAACTACTCCACGATTTCCATAATTGATAGATTATTTCTTGCGCAAGATCTTCTCTATCATCCGAATTGCGACAATAAGAATTACATATTTTAAATATGATTCGCTTATTCGCTTCAATTAAGGTTAAAAAATCTGGTGAAGTAGTTGGAGTGGTTTGCATTAATTAAAAATCATCTTTCCCTATTATTCGCAACAAGTTCAGAAATATCACAAGCAAATCGAAAATTATTTTTCCTCCTGCAATTATTTCAGCTCCTCTACTGGAAAATCCTTACCAAAGCCATAACTTACAGGAAACTGCTCCGAACCATTGTATTGTTTCAGCAATTTGGGGATAATTTCACTGATATAATTCTTTAGTCCATTAACGGTAATCAGGTTTTGAATCTTTGCCTTGCCGTCAAGCCCAGATAATAGCGCGTATGTAAATGCACCGTGCCCCAATTGGCTAAACTCTTGGGCATATTGTTGAGTACCACTGGCCGCCATCCAATGCGTACCAGTACTTCTGGCTACAAGAGCCAAGCTTTTTTGTTGCGTTGCGTCACTTTCAATCAGCTGAGCAAAAGCCCCCCCACTTTGGCAGGCATCTAAGATAAATAGCTGTTTCTGTGCTTTAATGTTACCGGCATATTGTTGTAAAAACTTAGCAGAAATTCCCTTGCTCGCCAAGCTCTCATCCATATTCTTGAGATCGGCTACATCATTTGGAACTAAATAAAATTCCTTATGTTTCTCGCTAATTACCCCATGCCCTGCATAATAAAACACAAACACATCTTGCGCCTTGGCAGCTTTCTGAATGGCTTCAAAAGCACTAACAATGCCCTGTTTATTGGCCAAATCATCAGTAACAAAATAAGTCTTCACATTTTTGATTACCGTTTGAACTCCTTTTTCCATTTGCTCTTTAAATGCCGTAGCGTCTGCCAAAGCATAATTTAAATGCATATTAGGATTTTTGTAGGCATTAATGCCGATTACGAATAAGTGCAAAGTGGCCTCTCTGTCTACTTGATCAATATCTCCTTGTATAACTACTGGCGAAACATTTGTTTTAGCCACTTCCGAACTTAGGTAATTGATCGAAATCTCGTCGGGTGCACTTTCTGTTCTTTGTCCATTTAATGCCACCCCCCTAAAAGTATTTATACCTGGTAAAAGATTAATTGTATACAATCTCCTTACCCTACCCGTTTTTTCGTCGCTTACCACCAGGTTACGGTTAACCACATTTACAATTTTACCATTATGGAATAACCTTACCTCATCTATCCTATCATTTTCTGCAGAAGCTTCAATAGCAATTTCTGCCAAACCTGTACTATTGGTAAAATCTGGCTGTTTATCATCAGTTACTTTTAGGTTACGTGTTTTTACCGCATAGTTTAGCCGGGCCTTAGGTCGTGGATTTAGGTTTCTTACATCATTAACAATGGGAAGTTTTTGTCTACTTAAAATGCGAGCCAATAGGTTTGGGGTGTAATAGGTTTCGTAGAACGACTCAACTGGCACTACTTCTTTACCCTCTACAAAATAGATAGAACGGATGGCTTCTTCTGTACCATCAAATAATCCCTCGGGGGTGATAACAATATAGGCACTTGTTTCTTTAAATACATAGATGCTAGCCAGTTCTTTCCGAGCGTAGATGTCCCAAATCTTTATATTACTACCTGTACCTGTTACCATTAAGCTATCATTTTTCAAGAATATACCTTCTTGCAACCTTGTCGGGAATCTAAACAATTGGGACTGGTCAGCAGTATTGTATATACAGGCTTCGCCATCAGGTGTAAGAACATAGGCCTTGCTGGCATTTTTACTTAAAGCATAAATATAAAAGCCATCAGCACTTTCCATAAATCCCTTCATCGTTTTGGCATTCAATATACTTCCTGTTGTTGGTGCCAATTCTTCTATCGTTAATCCGTAACAGACATATAACTTTTCCCCATCCTCACTCAATTGCACCAAAGTACATTCTTGTGGCAACTTCCTTCTCCAAATTGCTTCTCCTGTTTCTACGTTAAAAGCAGCTACATACCTCATTTCAACTCCTGCGCTATTTGTGCCACCATACATGGCATAGACCATCTTTCCATCGGCAGAAATTACCCCATATTTATCACCATGTGCTGCCATATCTCCGCCACCTGTTGATATCTTTTTAATAATGGTAGCTGCCTTGATATCGTAGATATATATTGTCCGATTGTTAAAATAAGCAATCAAACCATTTTCTGAATAATCGATCGTATTGATGTTACCTCTAGTTTTAGATTCGAATATCTTTTTTGCAGTTTGCCCTGAGCCATATACATCAGCAATCATATTATAGCCAAAATAATTAGCTGCAGTAATGTACTTGCCATCAGGCGATAGGGTAGCGGTTTCACCTACACTATTTAACAATTTGGCACTGGTCTTCGCTCCTCCCCAAGTCAATAATTTAACTTGTTTACCTGATTCGGTCACATTGAAATATTTGAGGTCGTCTGATACTTTAGGGCTACAAACAAATCCATTGCTATGTTGAGCAGCGCTGAGGTATCTACTCTCAAAACCTCCCTTAAGCATAGGATCTGAAACCACATTTGTGATTGGATTATAGGCTCTCACATCTAAGGTACTCTCTTTACCTCCAAAACCAATAAACCATTGATTAGGATCAGCATTACTTGCTATCACCGAAGTTGCAAAAGGCATGCTATATTTTGGTAATTGGGTAATGTTGTTCTTTTCGTAATCATAAATTACCCCCTCTTGTTTATTACTTAAAATAATGCGATGTCGTTTGGCGTCAATGTTCCACCAGTGTAGCATATCTAATGGCGGCCAATCGCGATACATCACGTATTTAAACCACCAAGAATTTCCTGTGAACGTGAATTTAGCTACTTCCTCTAAAGTATAAGGGTTGTAGCGAACAATGCTGTATAGGTTTTTATCCTCATCTAACAGATTAAAAGCAAATAATTGTCCATTTGGCAACACATCATATACATTAGGAATGTTAAAAACAGTTGTCTTTTTTAGACCGATATCATATTTGGTAACGCTAACGGCTGTACAGAAATAAAGCGTTCTTCCATCCTTAGCAACCATTACATTGGTAAATTCTACTTTTTGCTCCAATTCAAATAAACTGATAGCTTTTCCTGAAGCAATATCTACCTGATATGCACCGTTTTTGATGGGAAAATAAGTTGCCCCTTCTTGATATCCTCCATTTCTTGTAGCCACATAAACGTATTTGCCATCAGGCGAAAAAGTACTCATGATGACTCCTTTTTTTTGAAATAACACCTTACAACTCAATGTTTCAATATCCAATATAAAAATACCCCAATCGCCAGAAATCAACACTTTGGTTTGTGTGGAATTAAACTGCAATTTTCGAGGATCGACACGACCAAAACTTGAAATAAGCGGAATGGCTTTTAATAGTTTCTGTTGTTTAAGATCGTAAAAATTAACAATCCCATCGGCACCGCCACTAATCAGATACCGATCATCTTTAGTCAGGAGTAAGCATTGCACATCGCTAGTATGCCCTTGTGGGATAACGAGATGCATTTTCTCTTGTCCATAACTTTTGGCAATAAAAAAAAGTGATATGAAGATACTAACAATGTGTTTTTTCATTGAGATATATTAATTGTGTTTAATTCCATTGGCAAAGGCTACACAAGTACCCTGACCCTGATTACCCTGGTTTGCTGATGTAGGACAATATTTTTCTAAACTATAGCTGCTCGGCATCGCTGCAAAACTTCTAAAAGATAAGGTCACTTTTTGTGGGGTGGCCTCAATAGTTGATGCATTAAAAATAGCGCCAGTGCTTCGTTGTTGTGCATTAGCTTGGGCCATGCCAAAAGCTAAACACAGTAGGAGAAAATATCTGAATATCATAACTATATTTTTATGATACAATAATATTGGATATCTCTATGACTGCAAATACCCTCCAATGGGTATATTTAGTATAAATTATGCGCTCATCTGATGAATGATCCAAACTACAATTTCTAGTGGTAGCCTCGCGCTACGGCCAAGAAAGCTTGTTTGCATTAATTAAATCTTCTTTCCCTATTTATTCGCAACAAGTTCAGAAATATTACAGGGAATGTGAAAAACATTTTAGCCCCACCTAACCCTCCCCAAAAGGGAGGGCTTAGCAAAGTTGAATAACTTACTTGATTGGAATATATAAATCGACAATAAATTTCTTTTCGGGGTGGGTATTAAAATCATTACGGTAAATCTCAAATGGATTTTGATCTGCTTTTTTGTAGCCGTTATCGTTCATCCAAGCGAAAAGTCCACGCCAAGCTTTTTCGAAATCTTTTGGTTCAATTTCAAAACGTGCAACAATAAATTTCCCATTTGGAATGGTAGTTAATCCAATCTCTCCATCAGCCGCGATGGGTTCTTTTAAAACAATGCAAACGCTCATCCTCACTTTGTCAGGAGTTGTTATTTTAAAACTATCGTGATAAATTCTAGCTAGTTTTAAATCTTCGCTTTGCATTAATCCCAATGGGGTAGCCCATTTAATTAATCTTCCAAAAGCATCGGGTAAACCAGCTACACCAATCTGAGTAATATAAGCCAAATCTAGTTTTGGCAATTCTTTGATTTCAATAATTGCGTTCAATGCAATCCAGTTTTTTAGCTCTTCCATGGTACAAATGTAATTTGCCAATAAACCTTTCGCTTGTCCATTCTTGCGATCCGTTTGGCTTATCTTGCTAAATTGATCTGGGCTTAGTGCTCGGTATTCAGTTGGACTTATACCATAGAATTTTTTGAATGCTCTTGTAAAAGAAGAATTGCTATTAAAGCCATTTTGCAAGTAGATTTCTGCAATTATTAATTCTTTTCTATGCATCAGCATTGCCGCCGTTTTTTCAATCCGCTTTCTCGTGATGTAAGCGTTTAAAGTTTCGTTGGTAATTTCTTTAAAAATTCTATGTAAATGAAACGGAGAATAATGACCGATAGCAGCTACTTTTTCTAAAGAAAGTTCGCCATCTATATTTTGATCAATAAAGTTGAGTATGCGATTAACTCTTTTAATGTAATCCTGATTCATGAAATTGTTGACAGATTATACAAAGAAAAAGATTTAAATGAAAAAGCCACGGATTTACAGATTTTAAATCTGTAAATCTGTGGCTTCCTTTGTAGGTATTTTGATGTGCCCTGCCTCATATCGCACATCTCAATACTCACATCTAGATTACTATATTCACAATCTTCCCTTTTACAAAGATGATCTTTTTAGGTGCTTTACCATCTAAATAACCTTGAACTTGTTCGTTAGCTAAAACCACCGCGATGGCATCATCTTGTTCTAAACTTAAGCTCAAGTTTAAATTCATTTTCATTTTTCCGTTTATAGAAATTGGATAAGCAAACTCTGCTTCTTCTAAGTAAGCCGGATTAAATGCTGGATACGGTGTATTTGATAAATCTGTATTACCTAACAATGACCATAATTCTTCACAGATGTGAGGCGCATAAGGAGAAAGTACAACTACCAAATCTTCTAATACCTGACGGTTTTTACACTTCAGATCCGTTAATTCGTTAACGGCAATCATAAAGCTAGAAACCGAAGTATTGAATGAGAAACGCTCTACATCATCTTGTACTTTTTTAATGATTTTATGCAATGCTTTTAATTCTGCTTTTGCAGGAATAGAATCATTTACGCTGAAAACCCATTCTTCGTTGTGAAACAAACGCCAAAACTTACGTAAGAATTTAAATACACCTTCAATTCCGTTAGTATTCCAAGGTTTACTTTGTTCTAACGGACCTAAAAACATCTCGTACATACGCAAGGTATCTGCGCCGTATTGTGCAATCAAAACATCTGGATTAACCACATTAAATTTTGATTTAGACATTTTTTCTACCTCAACTCCGCAGATATATTTTCCATTTTCGAGGATGAATTCTGCATTAGCAAACTCAGGTCTAAACTCTTTGAATTTGTTAATGTTTAAGATTTCATTCTCTACAATATTTACATCAACATGCAGAGCTGAAGTTTTATAATCCTTTCTTAAACCCGAAGAAACTAAAGTATTGGTTCCTTTTCCTTCCTCGTCAACCACACGATAAACAAAGTTACTCCTACCTTGTATCATCCCTTGGTTAATCAATTTTTTGAACGGTTCTTCTTCGTTTACATAACCTAAATCTTTCAAAAACTTGTTCCAGAAACGGCTATATAACAAGTGACCAGTTGCATGTTCAGAACCGCCAATGTATAAATCAACGTCTTTCCAATACGCAATGGCTTCTTTCGAGGCAAAATTGCAATCGTTTTGAGCATCCATATAGCGATACCAGTACCAGCTGCTTCCTGCCCAACCTGGCATGGTAGAAAGCTCGTATTCGTATTGTTGTTCGTAGCTCCAATCTGTTGCCCTGCCTAAAGGTGGTTCTCCACTTTCTGTCGGTAAATATTTATCAATTTCTGGCAACATTAAAGGCAATTCTTCTTCCTTAATTAAGTAAGGCAAGCCCTCTTTAAAATAAACAGGTATTGGCTCTCCCCAATAACGCTGGCGACCAAAAATCGCATCACGCATGCGGTAATTCACTTTTGCTTTTCCTACTCCTTCTCTTTCTAACCAATGGTTTAAATAAGAAGTAGCCTCTTTATAGCCTAAATTATTAATGAAATCAGAGTTGATGTATTTCCCTTCCTTAGTTGGATCGGCTTCAACTTCAATATCTTTTTGAGCATCTAATATTTGGATGATTGGCAAATCAAAATGTTTCGCAAACAACCAATCGCGTTGGTCGCCACTTGGCACACCCATTACGGCACCAGTACCATAACCTGCTAAAACATAATCAGCTATCCAAATCGGCACCAACTCATCATTAACAGGATTGATCACATAACTACCTGTAAAAGCTCCAGAAACTGTTTTGGTATCCGCCATGCGGTCTAATTCAGATTTCTTTTTAGTTTGTGCAATGTAATTAGCAATTGATTCTTTTTGAGCTTCTGTAGTTAAAGCTTGAACCAATTCATGTTCTGGCGCTAAAACAATAAAGGAAACACCGAAGATGGTATCTACACGGGTGGTGAAGACTTCTATATAAGCCTCACCCCGACCCTCTCCAAGGGAGAGGGAGGCAGAGTTGCCTATCTTAGCAGTTGCAATATCAGGTCTTTTATTAAGTTCTGAACTTATTTTTTCTGCAACAAGATTGATATTGCTTTGAACTTCTTCATTAGAAAAACGGATGACATCGAATCCTAGCTGATTTAGTGCTTCAGTCCTAATTTGATCATTTTCTTGGTTTCCTAAGTGATAGCCCCCATCAACTTCAATAATCAATCTTTTATTTAAACAAATAAAATCAGCAATATAAGTACCTATTGGATGTTGTCTACGTATTTTATAACCAGTTTGATTATTTCTGATTTTTTGCCAAAGTATATCTTCAGCCTCAGTTTGATTACCCCTATTTACTCTAGCATTAGTTTTCAATATTTCCCATAACGCTGGGTCTGCAGTTTCATAACCATAGTTAACGGCTCCCTCTCCTCCGGAGAGGGTTGGGGTGAGGCTAATTGCGAAACGGACACTCGCCCCCACACTTTTGCCAATCCAGTTGCGTTGCATTTCTTTAACTGGTTCTGGCCAATCGATGGTGTCTAAACCTTGAAGCAAACGCTCTGCATAGGCAGAAATACGCATGCTCCATTGCATCATCTTTTTCTGCTCAACAGGATAACCTCCACGCTCAGAAAAACCATCTTTTACTTCATCGTTTGCTAAAACCGTTCCCAATGCTGGGCACCAGTTAACGGTACTTTCTTTTAAATATGTTAAGCGGTATTTCAACAATTCAACTTGTTTTTCCTCATCAGAAAATGTAGCCCAATCGCTTGGCATAAAACTTCTTACGTCTTCATCGCAAACAGCTTTTACATCGGCACTGCCAGCAGCGTTAAATTTTTCGATTAACGTTGTAATGTCTTCTGCTTTGTCTGTTTCTAGGTTATACCAAGAATTAAACAATTGCATAAAAATCCACTGTGTCCACTTGTAATAACCGGGGTCACTAGTACGTACTTCTCTACTCCAATCGAAAGAAAAGCCAATTTGATCTAACTGACGGCGATAGGTTGCAATATTTGCTTCTGTGGTTATTGCTGGGTGTTGACCAGTTTGTATAGCATATTGTTCTGCAGGTAATCCAAAAGAATCGTATCCCATTGGGTGCAAAACATTAAATCCTTTTAATCTTTTATATCTCGAGAAAATATCTGAAGCAATATAACCCAGTGGATGCCCAACATGTAAACCCGCTCCAGATGGATAAGGAAACATATCTAACACATAATATTTTGGTTTTGTAGAATTCGAATCAGCTTTGAAGGTCTGATTTTCTGCCCAAAACTTTTGCCACTTTTGCTCTATGGCTGCAAATTGATAATCCATGGATGTTCTTGTTTCTTAAATAGTTTGCAAAAATAAGGAAATTAAGCCTGTAATTGAAATGCTGGGTAAATATTAAATCGGATAGCTATCTTAATCACCCAAATTAAAAGTTAAAAAATGTTAACTTGGGATAGAACGTTTTAATTTTCGTTAATTTGCAGTATACAATAAGTTGCGTTAAACAAAAAGGCATATTATTTACATTTTTGCTTATCTTTCTTTATTTTCGCAAAAACAAAAACATTATACATGGAAGAATTTGAAGTAAGCGAGGCATCTAAAAAGACCAAAACCATTTATATCTCTACCATTTTCAGCATTGCTTTGGTATTGCTGATGTTAGGCATGTTGGGTTTAATCTTGGTTCACGCTAAAAACTTATCCAATTATGTTAAAGAAAATATTGTTTTAAACCTTATTGTTGATGAAGGTGCCAAAGAAACAGACATTTTGGCTTTCCAAAAAGAACTGAACAACAACATTGCAGTAAAACAAACACAATATGTGAACAAAGAGGTTGCACAACACAACCTTACCAAAGATTTAGGCGAAGATTTTGTGAATTTCTTAGGTTACAATCCGCTTTTGTCAACCATTGATGTGTATATGAAGGCCGATTATGCCAACAATCAGAATATCGATGCGCTTAAAAAGCAGATTGAAAAAAATCCGATTGTTAAGGAAGTTGTTTACCAAGGTTCGTTAATTGATATGGTAAACAAAAATATCAGTACCATTAGCTTAATTGTTTTGGGTTTTGCCATTATTCTATTGGTTATTGCTGTTGCATTGATCAATAATACCATCCGTTTAGCTATCTTCTCTCAACGCTTTTTAATTAAAAGTATGCAGTTGGTGGGCGCTACCAAAAACTTTATTAGAAAGCCTTTTATTTTAGTTGCAGCATTACATGGGTTAATTGCTTCATTTATTGCAATTATCATTCTATTAGGCATTTTATATTATGCACAAAAAGAAATACCAGAGATATTAATTTTGAGAAACTACACCGAGTTTGGTTTGGTACTGCTTGGGATGGTAGCTGTTGGTATATTCATTACCTCGATAAGTACTCTTTTCGCAGTTAGTAGATATTTACGTTTAAAACTTTACGATCTTTATAGATAATGGCATTAAAACAATCAAACCCTGTAAAACAGGATGAAAAAGTAGAAATGGTTTTTACCAAAAAAAATTATCAGTTGTTATTGATCAGCATTGCTATTGTAGTAGTTGGTTTTATTTTAATGATTGGGACTACTGGCGATATTTACGATATGAGAAGAACTTTATTAGCACCAATGGTGGTTTTATTTGGCTTCGCTTTTGGCATATACGCTATCTTAAAAAAATAACTGAATGACTTTTTTACAAGCTTTAATCCTTGCAATTATCGAAGGATTAACTGAGTTTTTGCCCGTATCTTCCACAGGCCATATGATTATTGGGACTGCCTTAATGAATATGCAGCCCACTCCTTTTGTAAAACTTTTTACCATAGTTATTCAATTAGGCACCATATTATCTGTTTTAGCACTTTATTTCAAAAGATTTTTCAAATCACTTGATTTTTATTATAAACTTGTTGTGGCAGCAATTCCAGCTTCAATTTTAGGCTTAGTATTAAACGATTTTATCGACTCTTTGCTAGAAAGCCCTTTAATGGTTGCCGTAATGTTAGTTATTGGAGGTGTTATCCTTCTTTTTGTCGACAAATGGTTTAATAAACCAACTATCGAAAGCTCTGATGAGATTACTTATAAACAATCTTTTATAATCGGTCTTTACCAATGTTTGGCATTAATTCCTGGAACTTCTCGTTCTGCAAGTACAATTGTAGGTGCCATGACGCAAAATCTTACACGTAAAGCTGCTGCCGAATTTTCGTTTTTTCTAGCCATACCCATGATGTTGGGCGCATCAATTGTTAAGTTATATAAGTTTATAAAAGAAGGCCATACTTTCTCTGGCGATGAAATTAATCTCTTAATAATCGGTAATGTTGTTGGATTTATTGTAGCAATTATTGCGATTAAAACTTTTATCAATATCCTAACAAAACATGGCTTTAAGGCATTTGGTTGGTACCGTATAATTGTAGGCTTAATTATCTTGGCGCTATTACTTTCTGGCCACAAATTATCAATCATATAATCGTTACCTTTGCGAAAAATTTATTTATATTTTGAGCGATAAAACTCCTATTTTTCCTAATTTTGATTTTGCCGCTGGCGAATTACTACTCATCAATAAACCTTACAAATGGACAAGTTTTGATGTGGTTGGTAAAATCAGAAATTCCTTAAAACCCTTAAAACTTAAAGTTGGCCATGCTGGCACTTTAGATCCTTTGGCTACGGGATTATTGATTATTTGCACCGGAAAACTAACCAAACAGATAGATACATTTCAGGCAGAAGAGAAAGAATATACTGGCACCATGACTTTGGGAGCCAGTACTCCATCTTTTGATATGGAGACTGAAGTAGACGCAGAATTTCCAACCGATTATTTAACTGAAGAAGAAATTTATAACAACACCGCCCAGTTTACAGGCGATATTGAACAATACCCTCCTGCACATTCTGCTGTTAAAGTGAATGGCGAACGTTTATACGTAAAGGCTCGCTTGGGAGAGGAAGTAGAATTGCGCAAACGTTATGTAACCGTAAGTGAATTTGAAATTACCAGAATAGCCTTACCAGAGGTAGATTTTAGAATTGTGTGCAGCAAAGGGACCTACATTCGTTCCTTAATTTCCGATTTTGGGCTGGCTTTAAATAATGGCGCTTATCTTTCTAAACTAACACGTACCAGAAGTGGTAATTTTTTATTATCAAATGCTTATGAAGTAGCCGATCTCGTTCAGTATCTTCGCAATAAGAGAGAAATAGCCGCAGCAAGTTCCGAGTAAAAGTTATGGAAAAAAGCAGTTCAAAAAAATACAATCAACTAATTAAGGAAGTAGGTTTTATATTATGTGGAGTTATTTCGGCATGTTTCGGGCTGAAAAGCTTTCTGATGCCGAGCCATTTTATTGATGGCGGCGTTACCGGAATTTCTTTGTTAACCAGAAGTCTCACTGATTGGAATTTATCTTACCTGATCGTGATCATCAACATTCCATTCATCATTTTAGGATACAAACAGATTGGAAAAACATTTGCCATTAAAACGGCAATTGCCATTGCAGCTTTATCAATTTCATTGGTATTTTTACCTTTTGTACCTATAACACACGAAAAACTATTGATTGCCTTCTTTGGCGGCTTCTTTTTAGGCGGAGGAATTGGTTTGGCCATGCGTGGGGGTTGTGTAATCGACGGAACTGAAGTTTTAGCACTTTACATCAGTAGAAATAGTCAACTCACAGTTGGTAACATCATCTTAATTTTAAATATTATCATTTTCGCTTTCGCTGCTTATTTCATCAATATCGACACTGCACTTTATGCCATTTTAACCTATCTATCGGCATCAAGTATTATCGATTATATTGTAAACGGTATCGAAGCTTATACTGGTGTAACCATCATTTCTGATAAAAATGAAGAGATTAAAAACTTCATCATCTCTAACATGAAACGTGGAGTTACCATTTACAAAGGAACTGGTGGTTATTTGGAGAAAAAAGATATCGACATCATTTACACTGTTGTTACCAAATTGGAAATGAGCAAATTACAATCTGAGGTTAGAAACATAGACCCAGATGCATTCATTGTGCAACAGCAAATTGCAGACATTAAAGGTGGTGTTGTAAAACGCCAAGCTTTTCATTAATACTATTCGTTTTGAACATATATCACCAACTTTCTGATTTCAAAAAACTAAACAATGCCGTAGTTACCATTGGCACATTTGATGGTGTACATTATGGTCATCAAAAAATTGTAAAACGGCTGTGCGAATTGGCAAAATCTTCTGGTGGCGAAAGTGTAATCTTAACTTTTTTCCCGCACCCGCGGATGATTATTGACCCAGAAAACCAGGATCTAAAACTGATCAATACCATTAAAGAAAAAGCAGAAATTTTAGCGAATTTAGGAGTTGATCATTTGATTATTACACCATTTACTAGAGATTTTTCTAACCTAAGTGCGGCTGATTATATTAAAAATATTTTAATTGATACCATCGGTACTAAACAAATTATTGTTGGTTACGACCACCGTTTTGGTAAAGATAGAAAAGGCGGGATGGCGGAGTTAGTGGCATTCTCAAAAATTTACGATTATGCGATAGAAGAAATTCCGGAGCAAGATATTAATGATGTAGCGGTAAGTTCTACCAAAATACGTCAGGCTTTATTAAATGGTGATGTTTCTTTAGCTGCAGAATATTTAGGCTATCATTTTTCCATTAATGGCCCAGTAATTAAGGGCGATAAAATTGGTCGAACAATTGGTTTCCCTACGGCTAATATATTTGTAGAAGAAACCTACAAACTCATTCCCAGCGATGGTATTTATGCAGTAACGGTAGAGATGAATGAAGGTGCAAAGGCTGAAGGTTCGAAGGCAGAGGGTAAGCTTCATCCTTCTACCTTATTACCCTCAACCTTTAAAGGTATGGCTTACATCGGGCAGCGCCCAACCATTAACGGGATGACACGTAATATTGAAGTAAATATTTTCGATTTTGACAGAGAAATCTATGGACAATCCATTAAGATGAATTTCTTAAAATTCTTGCGCCATGATGTGAAATTTACTGGTTTAGAAACTTTAACGCAACAACTTCATCAAGATAAAATTGATACACTAAATTTTTTCGCATCAATTGGAAAAGCTTAGAACTGCCCTAGATAGCTAAAAAACCAATTATTTTTACTATATTTAAGGCAATGAGAATTTTTATCGCTTTTATTTTATTGTCTACACTCCATATTTCTACTGCTTCTGCGGTTAAATATGAATCTAATTCAATAGTTTATAAAACGGCAAAAAAAACAACTGTAAATATTAAACAATCAAGTATTTTCTCTAAGAAAGAATTTCATTCTTTTGCTAAAGAGCTATCTTCAGAAAACACAGATCGGATCAATCAAATTATAGGTGGCAGGCAAATTACAATCGCTATAAATAATATTTGTAGTGTATTTGAATTTGACAAGATTGAAAATCCATCATTAAAAAATTTCGAAAACACAATTACTTTCAGTTATCAGTTTATTTTTAACTGCCTTTATCCGAAGCATACTTTTTGGTAATTATTTAGCGCTTTCCGCAATACAATTACCATCCAAAAAATATACTTTATGATTCATTTACCTGTACTTATAGCCGATTTAGGGCTAATTCTTGCTGCTGCCGGCGTTACAACACTCCTATTTAAAAAAATAAAACAACCTTTAGTTCTTGGTTACATACTTGCTGGTGTTTTAGTTGGCCCATATATCGATTTTATGCCTACGGTTACCGACCATAAAAGCATTACCATTTGGGCAGAAATTGGAGTTATTTTCTTATTATTTAGCCTAGGGCTTGAATTTAGTTTCAAAAAATTAGTTAAGGTAGGTGGTTCCGCTTCAATTACTGCAATTGTGGAGGTTGTTTTTATGCTACTTATTGGATTTGGAGTTGGGAAAATGCTGGGTTGGAGCACAATGGACAGCATATTTTTAGGTGGGATTCTATCCGTTTCTTCTACCACAATTATCATTAGAGCTTTTGAAGAACTCGGCGTAAAACATAAAAAATTCGCAGGTTTAGTATTTGGGGTACTTATAGTAGAAGATTTGGTAGCTATTTTACTATTAGTTTTACTTTCTACATTGGCAGTTAGTCAGCAATTTGCAGGTACAGAAATGCTGATTTCCATCCTTAAATTGGCATTCTTTTTAGTACTCTGGTTTTTAGGGGGGATATTTTTAATTCCAACTTTTTTAAAGGCTACCAAAAAATTGATGAATGACGAAACCATGCTGATTGTTTCTTTGGCATTGTGTTTAGTAATGGTCTTACTAGCTGTAAAAGTTGGTTTTTCCCCTGCCTTAGGTGCATTTATTATGGGTTCCATTTTAGCAGAAACTACCCAAGCCGAAAAGATTGAACACTTAACAAAGTCTGTTAAAGATTTATTTGCAGCTATCTTCTTTGTTTCAGTAGGAATGTTGATAGATCCAAGTATATTATTGGAATACGCCTTACCTATTGTTGCGGTAACTTTAGCAACTGTATTAGGAAAGTTAATTAGTTCTACATTAGGAGCCTTGCTCTCTGGTCAGCCATTAAAAACATCTGTGCAGGCAGGCATGAGTTTGGCTCAAATTGGCGAATTCTCGTTCATTATTGCCACACTTGGTTTAACTTTAAAAGTAACGAGCGATTTTTTATATCCAATAGCCGTAGCCGCATCTGCAATTACTACATTTACAACGCCCTATTTAATTAAAGTATCAGAACCTTTCTACAATTTCCTAAGCAGGATTTTACCTCAGAAATGGTTAGATGCCATTAGTAGATATAGCTCAAGTACGCAAGGTATCACCACTTTTAGCGATTGGAAAACTTTGTTGAGAGCTTATACTTTTAATACCATTATCCATGGTGTTATATTGGTGGGTATCGTTTTACTTTCATCAAGATATCTACAACCTTTTGTAAGCGAACACCTGTTAGATGGCAACAACGGTATAGTTGTGAGTTTAATTATTGCATTGATTTTTATGGTGCCATTTTTATGGGCTTTGGCTATTCGCAGAATTGAACGTAAAGCCTATTCTCACTTATGGTTAAATAAAAAATATACTCGTGGACCATTAGTAGCAATTGAACTTTTACGCATCGCATTAGCTATTTTCTTTGTAGGGTTTTTGATTGTACAATTTTACAACACTTGGGTTGCAGTAAGTATTGCCTTGGGCTTAATTATAGTTGGCATGGTGGTTTTCTCTCGTAAGCTACAAAGCTTCTACGAACGTATGGAACATCGTTTCTTAAACAACTTAAATGCTAGAGAACAAGCCAACAAGCAACCAGAAATTTTACCATGGGACAGTCACTTGTTAGAATTAATTGTGGCGCCAGAATCTACCTTGGTTGGACAAACTTTAGTTGATTTAGCAGTAAGAGAAAAATATGGGATCAACATCGCTTTGATTGAGCGTGGCAAAATCATGATCCCTACGCCCGCAAGAACAGAGAGACTTTATCCAAACGATAAAGTACTCGTTATTGGAACGGATGATCAGTTAGCGGCTGTAAAACCTTTATTCGAAGGAATGATTGTAGAGGAAAGCGAAACTTCATTCCCTAAACAGGATATGTCTTTACAAAAAATCATCATCAACAGCAAATCTCCTGTTTTTGGGCAAACGATTAGAGACTCAGGAATTCGTGAGAAAACGCAAGGTTTGGTTGTTGGCATAGAAAGAAATGGTCAACGCATTCTAAATCCAGATTCTACCTTGATATTTGAGAATGATGATATTGTTTGGATTGTAGGAAATAATAAACGAATACCTGATTTGTTGAAGTAAATATTTGTCATTCAGCTAAGCGAAGTCCCTACTGTATATTTTAAAAGCTAATTACTTAATTTAAAGTCTGTGGCTAGCATACTATTTGGCAGATCAAGGAAATTCCTTCACTTTCCCAAAGCAGCTTTTACACTTTCCCGATTAGGCTTAGAAACAGCAACTTTATCTCCATTTTTCATCAATAACATACCCCCATCTTCCTTTAACCAGCTTTTAACATAAGCTGGATTAATCAGATGGCTTTGATGTGTCCTTAAAAAACCTTGAGGTTTTAGCAAATCTGAATATTCCTTTAATGGTTTTGAAACTAAAATTCTATCTCCATTTGCCAAATTGAAAAAAGTATAGGTATTATCTGCTTCGCAACGTACAACATCCTTAACTTCCACATATCTAATTTCGTTCTGTTGAGGTAGTGCAATTTTTGGATTATTAGCGTCAGGTTTTGTAATTTGTTGGAGCAGAAAGCTTAATTGTTCGCTCTGTACTTTATTCTTTAATCTATTTTGTGCTTTCCTCACCGCTTCCATTAACTCCTCAGAATTAACCGGTTTAAGCAAATAATCTAGTGCCGCAAACTTTATCGCCTGTATACCATACTGATCATAAGCTGTTACAAAAATAACTTCAAAAGATTTGTCGCTAAGTCTATTTAACAAATCGAAACCAGAACTTTTACCCATTTGTATATCTAAAAAAAGCAGATCAGGACGATGAAGTTCAATTAGCTCCGCAGCACTATCTACATGATTAGCTTTAGCAACAATTTTAACAATAGGGCAATAATTAGCTAATAAAACCTCCAGGTTCTCCAGATTTGCTCTTTCATCGTCTACTAAAATTGTTCTCATATTTATAACCAATCTGTTAGTGTAATATTAATTGTTGTACCTTCTATTGTAGCTGTAATGAGTAGTACTACTGACGTTTCCTTATATATTGTGTTTAATAAAGTTATCCTGTTTTTACTTAATTGTAACCCTAGACCATCATAATTTTGTGTGTAATCAAACCCTTGCCCGTTATCTTTCACCTCTAAAACTAGATCTCTGTTACGTTTATTAAACGAAATCAATATTTCTCCTTCGTTTTCCTTTTCAGCAATACCATGTTTAACTGCATTTTCTAAAAAAGGCTGCAATAACATTGCAGGTATTTCTATGTTGTTTAAATCTAGTGTTTCACCCACATTAATGATGTACTTAAATCCGAATCGGAATTGTTCCATTTGAAGATAATCTTCTAATAAAGATTTCTCTTCTGCCAAACTAATGAGTTCTTGCTGATCCAAAACACTTCTTGTTAGTCTTGCGAATTTCGACAGGTAGTTGTTGGCATCTTCCATTTTATTCTTATTCATCAGGTTTTGTATGCCTGCCAAAGCATTAAACATAAAATGAGGATTTAACTGGGAGCGCACTGAGCTTAATTGTAATCGAACCAATTCTTTTTGCTGAATTTGCTTTGCCAATTTTTTGGCAGCTATTTTTTTTAGTATAACAATTATACCTATGATTAAAGCAAAAAAACAAAGTGCTAAAATCAATCCAAATATCACCATTTCTCTTTGAGAGAAGGTTTTGTTGGGATACAATTCTGGTAGCACTGTAAATTTGTAAGTAACAGCCTCCTCTTTTACATAAGTTATTGGCCGACCGCCTATATTACTTAATTTAGGTGTGAAAGTAATTTCGTATTGCCCAGGCTTATCCCAAAATTCTTTATACAAAAAGAAGATGCCATCAGAAGTGCCTAGATCTTTAAGTGCCATCTTTCCATCTACTATTCTCTTAAAGTTAATCTGATAGTTATAAGAAGTAGCTAGGTTATGTGAACGGAAACCTAATCGTACCAGTGAATCGCCCAACCTAAATTTAATATCTGTTAAGGTATCTGTAGCTATAAAATTCACATAACGAAATTCTTTATCATTACCTAAAGAAACCGACAGTAGATCACTCCCCCATGCTTTTTTACGATAATCAACTGTTGTCCAAAAAGCGAGTTTTCTTGTTGGACGCCAATCTACAATAATAGCATCTCGATCTCTATAATTGTTAATGTTATAAAGCTCCACCTGAATAAACTGGCCTTCCTTATAAGTCAGGTTAGCTAAAAGGCAATAAGTATATTTCCCGTCATCAGTTCGTTTAAAAGTGGTTGGAGTACTCCAGCGCTGTAATTCTTTATTGTCATTTTGAATGATTCGATATCGGAAATTTTTGGCATTCTCTGGTGTGATCAAGGCATCTACCACTTCTACTTCAGATTTGCCACTAATAATTATAGTATTTTTGTACAAGGTCCCCCATTTCCAAGAATTTCCCTGATATATTTTGGCACCTGTATGCTGTTGAAATCTTAAGGATAAGGAACGTCTTGGAAATTGACCATCTCTTGTATCATGGTATAGACCCCAAAATCTATTTTCAGTTAATGCTGCAATCCTTGCTCTGTTATTAATTCGCTTTAATTGGGCATTGTTGGCCGTGCGAACATCAACTACCACAGCGCCATCAAACTTCAAATATTTGCTCCATTCACTTTTTTTAACAAAATGCCCACTGCCAGGAATTCGCTCATATCCACCTGTATCTGTATTTTTTGTTCCCTGAGCAAAGAGGTTCAATCCCTTCAATAATAAAATAATTAATACCAGTTTTTTCATTTTATTTATTGATTTCTCGGTTTAAAATTGCCATTAATTTTTTGGGCTCACTAGGCCTAACTGCATCACTATCTACAATTTTACCTTGTTTATCAATGATAATAAATCGCGGAATAAAATTAGCTTGGTAGGATTTGGCAAAGTTATCATCTGTATCTTCCAACTGCAACCAGTTCATTTGGTCTTTTTTAATGATATCATACCTACGTATCCTATTTTTCGCATCAAATGAGGCAATACTGATGAATTGGACCTTATCATTATCTTTCAACTGCTCATAAATTCCCTTTAGGTGTGGCGTTTCTTCTTTACAAGGCCCGCACCAGCTTGCCCAAAGATCTATATAAATTACTTTACCCTTCATTGCTGCGAGCTGATGGAATTTACCACTGGTGTCTGCCAAATTAAATAAAGGAGAAGGCGCACCAGCCTGAAGTCCCATTGCCGCTTTAACACGTAAAGCCTCAACCGCTTTTACTTCATTTTTTAGTTGAACGTCTCCAATCTTTGCAATATAGGGCCGCAGTTGTTTAAAATCTTCCAACTTATAAATAGATCTTAAAGTTGATTGGATTTTTTGCGTAGCATAATAGTCGTACAGCTTGCCTCCATAAAGTTTAGTGGCCAGGTACAAACTATAATTCCTCTTACTTTTCTCCAAACTATCTGTAGGGAAAGCATTATAAATATCACAATAAAATGGGTATTCGGTAATAAGGTAGGAGAAAGTACTACTGCTAAGGTTTTTTTCATCCTTAAATTCTGCTAACAAAGGTTTGTAGCCCAATTTGGCAATCATCAGTTGAATTTGTTCCCATTTATAGGAGCGCTGATAGGCATAGGAACTATAAATGCCCACTAGATCTCCAAATTTTTTATCAAGTAATAACGATTGCTTGAAATAATCGCGATAAGGTTCAAGGTTATCGGCACTAAAACTTCTTTCCATAATCTGGCTTAAGCGGCCAGGTCTTTTGAGGTATGCGATATAGGTGTCTTCATCTTTTAAATGCCATTTAACGGTGTCTGGTTTAAAATCAATCATCAGCTCTTTCCAGTAACTATTCGTCTTACTGCCTAAACCCTTATAATTAAGGGTTGACTTAGCGGTTTGGTTATCTTTAACATCTGCCTCAATTTCTAAATTATAACCTGGTGCAATAAAAAGCTGAATCTGTATTTGCTTCCTATTAGTTAAATTTGCTCTAAAAGGGGCTGTAATTTTGGTAGTGGTATAACTGAAAGTGCCATCAGCATTTACTCTGATGCTATCTTTAAAATTGCCTGTACTTGGCACCAGTTCTAACATTTGCGCAGTAGTGTTTAATAGCTTACCACTTAAAGTAGTCTTCTGCTGTGCAAATGCAGGCAGTAAAATTATGCTTAACAAGCTTATAAAACTTATTCTTTTCATGATGTTGTTTAAATTGATCAAACAAACATGCTTAAATAATTAAAATGGTCAAATCAACAAACAGCATAACTACTTAACTATCTTGTATATGATCCAATCTGAACAGGATTTTTAATTAATGGCACATTGATGTTCAGCAATTAGATATAACAAAATTATACCTGTTCCCATTCAAACTCGGATGAAACTCGGATCAAACTCGGATCAAACACGGATCAAACCCGAACTGATACTGTGTCTTATCAGTGTTTGATCTGTGTTAGAGCTGAGATTTAACACTATTTAACTAGTTGCAAATACGAATAAAATATCATTCCTTCCTAGCTAAAACCTCAAATTTGTGGTAGAAAGCAATTACTGGTTGTAACAAATGTGGAAGTACTCGCCTTTAGCTACAGAATAACTTTGTGATTGAATTTAAAACACGATTAAAAAAGTTAGCAATACTTTTTTAAGGTTAATGAAAAGATTGAATTGGCTAGGTTGAATTATACAGATACTTTTGAAAATATTTCTTATTACCCCCACCAATGCAAGTAAATACCAGATTGCTTAACAATTAGATAAAGAGCCAATGCAAACAGAAAAAGTGCAATAGAACGATTAATCAAATGACTGCTCAGCGCAAATTTTTCTTGAATATATTTAGCAAAATGGGCATAACCATATAAAGCCAATGCTGATCCCATACCAGAACCTAAACTGAAAATTACTAAAGAAAGGTAATCGGTTTCAATCCAATCGTGTAGGATGATATAATTACCGAAAAACAACCAGAAAGGAATTTGTACTGGATTTAAAACGCCTAATAACATGCCATAAAAAACACTTCCTTTTTTACTTCTATTATCTTCTGCCTTGGTTTTAGGCACTTTTTTTCGATTGATCCATGTAATTGTGCCCATTACAATAAAGAGCATAATCATAAATAAATCCACGTAAGTGCCCAACCTAACCTCACTTACGTTTTCGTTTAGGTTTACATCGCTAGTTACCCAACGGGCGAAACGCATCATCCCAAAGGTAAAAAATACTTCTACAATAGAAAACGACAAGATAAAATACAATGATTGCCGCATACCCTTATTTATAGTAAGTTGCGCCACAGTAAGGTTGATATTCCCAGGAGGAATATATCCCATTGCATTTAAAAGTATGCCTATAATTAAGGTTAGAAAGAGCATATGGGTTAAAGATAATATTTCATCTGTTTAAAATTTATATTATTTAGCAACAGATGATAAAAATCATATTAATGGTTTAAATGAGATTTTAAAAACTGACCCGTATAAGATCCCTTGGCTTTTAGTAAATCTTCTGGTTTGCCCTCAAAAACTACATTTCCACCTTTATCGCCACCTTCTGGACCGATATCAATTACCCAATCTGCACATTTAATCATATCCATATTGTGCTCGATTACCAAAATCGTATTGCCTTGCTCAATTAAAGTATTTAAAGCTTTTAATAACTTTTTAATATCATGAAAGTGCAATCCTGTGGTTGGCTCATCGAAAATAAACATGGTTTTGTGTGCATTATTTCCTTTAATTAAAAAGGAAGCTAACTTAATACGTTGCGCCTCGCCACCAGATAAAGTATTGGATGACTGACCTAAATGCACATATCCTAAACCAACATCCAATAGCGGATTTAGTTTCTGCAAAATTTTAGGCTCATTTTTAAAGAATTCAACTGCTTCTTCTATCGTCAAATCTAAAATATCGGCAACGTTTTTATCCTGATAAGTAACATCTAAAACTTGTTGTTTAAAACGCCTACCACTGCAGGTTTCGCATGGCAAATAAATATCTGCCATGAACTGCATTTCTATTTTAACCTCTCCTTCTCCTTGGCAAGTATCACAACGGCCACCTTCTACGTTAAAAGAAAACGCTGCAGGTTTTAATCCATTTGCTTTTGCTGCTGGCAAAGCCGAAAACAAGGCTCTCACATCATCCCAAGCTTTTACATAAGTTACCGGATTGGAACGTGATGAACGACCAATTGGATTTTGATCAACCATCTCTACCTGACTTACCAGATCGATATTGCCAAAAATACCATCGTAACTACCTGTTTGTTCGCCAGCATAATTACCAATAGCTTTCTGCAAAGCAGGATATAATATTTTTTTAACCAAACTTGTTTTTCCAGATCCAGAAACCCCACTTACACAAGTGAAAACGCCCAAAGGGAATTTTATGTCTATGTTTTTTAAGTTGTTTTCTCTAGCGCCTTTTATTAGGATATGATCTTTCCAATTTCTTCTTTTAGCTGGAATAGCAATCTCTTCCTTACCTGCTAAATATCTACCTGTTAAAGATTTATCGTCTTTAATTATTTCATTATAAGTACCACTGAAAACTAAATTTCCACCATGCGTACCTGCTTCCGGGCCAATATCAATGATATGATCGGCAGCCTTCATCATCTCTTCTTCGTGTTCCACAACCAAAACCGTATTACCTACGTTTCTAAGTGAGGTTAAAACTTCAATCAATTTATGTGTATCTCTTGGGTGTAAACCAATACTCGGCTCATCTAATACATAAATAGACCCCACTAAACTACTACCCAAAGATGTCGCTAAATTAATACGCTGACTTTCGCCACCAGATAAAGTATTTGATAAACGATTTAAAGTTAAATAACCTAAACCAACATTGTTTAAATACAAGATACGGCTTGTTACTTCTGCCAATAATCTTTTTGAGATCTTTACTTCAGTTTCCGATAACTTCAATTTCTCAAAAAATGGAAGAATTGTAGATAATGGCATTAAAACCATATCCAAAATAGATTTCCCACTTATTTTTACATAAGAAGCATCTTTACGCAAGCGAGTTCCCTTGCAATCTGGGCACACCGTTTTTCCGCGGTAACGCGAAAGCATTACACGATATTGAATTTTATAGGTTTGCTCTTCTAATTCTTTAAAAAAATCATCTAAACCAGCGAAATATTTATTACCAGTCCAGATTAATCTTTGTTGTTTTTCTGTTAATTCGCTGTAAGAGCGGTGAATTGGAAAGTCGAATTTATCCGCATTTTTGATAAATTTCTTTAACCATTCTCCCATTTTTTCGCCACGCCAAGGCGCAATGGCATTATCATATAAACTCTTGCTCTTATCAGGAATAACCAAATCTTCATCAATACCAATCACGTTTCCGTAGCCTTCGCAACGTTTACAAGCACCATAAGGATTATTAAAACTGAAAAAATTAGGTGTTGGCTCTTCAAACTTAACGCCATCTAATTCAAAACGGTCGCAAAAGAAGGTCTGCTTGCTTTCGTGCTCTACAAAACAATCTCCTTTACCTTCAAAAAATGCAGTTTGCACAGAATCCGCAATGCGGCTTAATGTTTCTTCCTCCTCGTTAACAACAATACGGTCAATTAAAATTCTAATGGTTTCGGTATCGGTTAACTCTACATCTTTAATTGCTTCATCTTCTAATAAATCTTCAATCTTTGCAATTTTATCTTTAAAATAAACACGCAAGAAACCTTTTTGCAAAAGCACAGCCAGTTCTTCTTTAACAGAGCGATTATTATGTGGGTGCAATGGACAGAAAATAGTAACTACTGCATCATTACCCAAATTGATAATAAAATCCACCACAGTGGTAACAGTATCTTTTTTAACTACGGCACCAGAAATTGGCGAATAGGTAATCCCAATTCTAGAAAAAAGTAATTTTAGGTAATCGTAAATTTCTGTACTTGTACCCACTGTAGAACGAGGATTTGAGGTAATTACCTTTTGTTCTATCGCGATAGCAGGTGCAATACCTTTAATGTAATCAACATCAGGTTTGTTCATCCTGCCCATAAATTGGCGGGCATAAGATGATAAACTTTCTACATAACGTCGCTGACCTTCGGCATACAAAGTATCAAAAGCTAGGGAAGATTTACCTGAACCAGACATGCCGGTTATCACTACCAACTTGTTTTTTGGAATGGCTACATCAATGTTTTTAAGATTGTGTACCCTAGCTCCTTTTATAATAATGTGTTTGTGTGGATCTTTCTCTATTTCCTTACTCATGTATCCCTTTGTAGATATGCTATTTTATAACCCAAAATTACAAATTTGGTTTCAACCCTACCCTATATTAAGTCGATTTTACAAAATTTTACATTTTTTAACATATTTTTTATTGGATTATCAAAAAAAAATCCGTCATTTGAATTTATAACTCACACAAGTTAGAAACCAACATCTTAAAAACAAGGAGACAAGCTATAGATTAAAACAGCTACTTATTTATTATTTAATAAAAAAGGGATTTTAGTATACGCACTCCTATGAAATTACAACAGTACAGTGATCAGGATTTGGTGAAGTTATATCTGAGCGGAGAAGAGTCTGTTTTAGAGGAATTACTGAGAAGACACAAATCAAAAATTTATACCTCAATTTATTTATTGGTTAAAGACCAATACTTGGCCGAAGACATTTTCCAAGATGCCTTTATCAAAGTGATTAATACGCTTCGTAGTGGTAGGTACAACGAAGAGGGAAAGTTTTTACCTTGGGTTATGCGCATTGCGCATAACTTGGTTATCGATTATTTCCGTAAGGAAAAACGAACTCCTGTTATTACCAGCGCAGATGGAACTGACGTGCTTAATCTTTTACAGATACACGAAGAAAGCGCTGAAGAACGGATGTTGCGTGAACAAACTCATGTAGATTTGCGGGTGATGATCCAATTATTGCCAGACGAGCAGAAGGAAGTATTAATTATGCGCCATTATGCAGATTTGAGCTTTAAAGAAATTGCAGATTTAACGGATGTGAGCATTAATACCGCTTTAGGACGCATGCGTTATGCATTGAGCAATTTGCGAAAAATGATGAAAGTGAAAGAAGTTACCACTAGAAACTCTTAATCTCAATTTGGTCTTTAGCTCTTGCTCATAACCTTACAAGATTTAAATTATCCAAAGCCTATCGGCAACTATTTCAAAAGAAGTAATTGCTGATAGGCTTAAAATTTTATATGGAAGAACAGGCAACTTAGCTGAAAAATTACAATTTTTAATCCCTATCTATTTAGTTTAAAGCATTTTATTTGGTTAATAAAAATTAATCTGTATCTTAAATAAAATAAACCAAATTAAACTGCGTTTAGAATTAAACTAAAAAATTGTAATTGCGTATGACAAAAACCGCTACTTCACTTCACTCTGTAAATTATCCCGACCAACAGCCAGCAGAAAGTACTGCAGAACAGGCAAAAAACCAAGATGAAATGTTTTACGACAGCATCAAAACTCAATTAGATGAGCTATTTAAAGATCCTTCTGATGAAACCATCAAAAAGATTTTAGCGTATTCGAAAAAGAAATAATTTACATTACAAAGGATAAAGCTGTTTAACTCGAAGTTAAGCAGCTTTTTTATTAAGCAATATCATAAAGCTGCAATAATTTTTTCATTTCTGTTAATAAGGTTAAAAAACTCTACCTTTACATAGTGTAAATAAAACACTAAGTAGAGATGAAAAAGAGCTTACTTCCATTAACTTTAGGCGGTTTAGGTATCGGAATTACAGAATTTGTAATGATGGGACTACTTCCAGATATTGCAAAAGATTTAGAAGTTACCATTCCTGAAGCTGGCTACCTTATCTCTGCTTATGCCTTAGGCGTAGTTATTGGAGCTCCTTTATTGGTAATGATAGCCGGAAAATTTCCACCAAAAAAAATACTTATTGCCTTAATGATTATGTTTACGGCGTTTAATGCATTATCAGCCTTTGCTCCAAATTTTGATCTTTTATTTATAGCACGTTTATTATCTGGCTTACCACATGGTGCATTTTTTGGCGTAGGTTCTGTTGTGGCTAGCCGCATTGCAGAAAAAGGAAAAGCAGCACAGGCAGTTTCTATGATGTTTGCTGGATTAACTATAGCCAATGTATTAGGTGTTCCTTTAGGAACTTTCATAGGTCATAATTTTTCATGGAGATTTTCCTTTGCAGTAGTAGCCATAGTTGGTATAATTACTTTAATTAGTTTAAAACAATGGTTACCCGCATTGCCTGCCAATAAAAACAGAGATCTTAAGGCAGAATTGAGCTTTTTCAAAAAACAAGAAGCTTGGTTGATTATCATCATGATTTCTATTGGCACAGGAGGATTGTTTACATGGTATAGTTACATAGCACCACTAATGACAGATGTTGCGGGTTTCTCCGCAAATAGTGTAACCTATATTATCATGTTGGCTGGCCTTGGTATGCTTTGCGGCAATTTTATTGGTGGTTATCTTGCAGATAAATTTTCTCCAGCCAAAGCATCTGTTGCCTTACTTTTGACAATGGTAATCACACTAATTGTAGTTCATTTTGTATCGTTTAACCCTATCTTAGCGTTGATTATGACTTTTGTTACTGGTGCGGTATCTTTTGCATTAGCCGCTCCAATACAAATGTTAATGATTACTTCTGCTAAAGGTTCAGAGATGTTGGCTGCTTCGGCAAGCCAGGCTAGCTTTAATATTGGTAATGCTTTAGGTGCTTTTTTTGGTGGCTTACCATTAGTTTATGGTTTCGATTATACCTGGCCTGCTTTGGTAGGCGCAGCAATGGCTTTTGTAGGCGCACTATTTGCTTTTTGGTTAATTAAAAGCCATCATCCCGCAAAAGTAATAGATCGCTCGGAAAACAAACCTTCAGAAAATCCTGTAATCAGCATTCACTAATTTATATGCATTTCAAATCTCCTAGCTATCAATTGAAATTAAAAAGTTTTGGGGAATCTGGCTGTATTTAAAACAATCCCAACGAAGCTCCGAAAGAAAAATTACCATAACTTTTAATCCCATTTAGATTTCCTCTCCATGATGCATTTAAACCAACACCTCTATTAATCTGAAAAACATACCTCAACTCAGCAGGTAAACCCACAACCACCCTTTCCTTAAACCTTTCTAAATGATAAGGTTGTTTTTTTCGATTAAACTCTTCATCTGGTATAGTTCTGGCAACAACGGAAACACCAGTGCCAAATTGAAATTGATGGCGCTTTAATAACGTATAGGTCTTACCATAAATTAAACCAAAGTCTGATAGCCCTGGCGTAGTAACACTACTTTCGTCATCATCGCCTTTTAACAGTTTTTGTTCCTCACTTCTATTATCCCTAGCCTCGCTAAAAGAAATTTTTAAATAATTATGATCAAGCTGAGCCCAAATGCCACCATTTACATAATTGTCGTAACTGCGTGATTTGCCTACCTCAAAACCGAAATAAAGATTATTGAAATCTAAAAACTCACTTTTTTGTGCAAATGAAATAAATGAGCTTAGCAATAAAGCACCTAAATTGACTATTAATATTTTCGTTTTCATAACTCTTGATTTAAATTATAAACCAAAAGTATAGGGTTTAAAATTTATGAATTATTTTTTAAAAATACATGTAAGCAAAAAACAATCCGACGAGCTATAATTAAAACAGGTTTACACATCTTTTAAATCATCAAAAACTATTATACTTAACAATTTAACTATATAAGAATAATAATAATTACTAAATTCATCCTATAAAATAAAAAGAGATGATTAAACTTCAGGAAAATTATTTTGAACAGCTTAAACAATCCATTCCTGCCTATCAGAATTTAGCACAAAGTGTTGCTGAAGTATTGTGCATAACTATTAATGAAGCTTATAAAAAAATTAGAGGCAATAGTCTTTTAAACCTGCATCAGATTGTAAAACTAGCTGACCATTTCAGCATTCCTTTTATCTATAAGCCAGAACAACAAACCTCTGTTACGTTTGATTATTTAAGTGTTGACCAACAAATCCCAAATATGCTATTGTATTTGCAAGATTTGCTTAAAAACCTAAAACAAATACAAAGCAGTAGTAAAAAACATATCACGATTACCACAGACGATATTCCATTATTCCATTTTTTTAAATATCCCGAATTAACATGTTTCAAGCTATTTTTTTGGTCTGATAGCGCCATGAACAACACAACTAAGTTCGATCCGAATTCTTTCGATGAAGAAATTATTAAACTTTCTAGGGAACTTAATCAGATTTATTTAGAAATTCCTTGTACAGAAATTTGGGCAAAAGATACTGTCCATGGTACAATGGAGCAAATTAGATATGCATTTGAAGCAGGGTATATTGACAAAGAATTGGCACTACAAATAATTGAGCAAGTGCGTTACTGCCTAACAGACATGAACATGTACGCTATTAGCAGCAAAAAAACCATCGACCCAGAACATAGCTTTAATTGGTATAACTGCGATGTTTTAGGGAGCATATCCTATTTGGTAGATTACAAAGGAAACATGGCTTGTTATAACAGGTTTAATACCTTTAATTATTTAAAAACTGAAGATCAATCTTATTGCGAACAAACAAAAAACTGGATGCAGGGCCTTATAAAAAAATCCATTTCTTTTAGTGGTCAAGGAGAAAAACATCGGAATAAATTTCTTTATCATGCATTTGCAGAATGCGATAATTTAATTAGGGAAATTAATGGCTAGCTTAGTATTAAAGCGCGTTATTTTAGAAAAGCAATTGCAGCAACACTTATTAACCAATAGTCCTGCACTTTGTTTCAAGCCCTCTCAGCATGGCGGTTTCGGGGCTTTTCACGTCGTTCAGGTTTAGCTTACGCAGGTTTATGCTCCTAGTCTCGTTTTGGTGTACCGACAATGGTAAACTAGCCCCAATTGTAGCGAGCACGATCCGCCGCGGCGGAGAGTAAAGCGGAAAGTGGGAATTACATTAAATACAGCACTGCAATTGCGCTTCAAAAAAAAATGCACTAAATTTTATATCTGCCTATTATATTTGCCCATGCTAAAAAGAGAACGCTACCAACAATTTGTAAAGCATTTTGCAGCTAAACAACCAAATGCAGAAACAGAACTTCACTATAACAACCCATACCAATTGTTAGTGGCAGTAATTCTTTCTGCGCAATGTACGGATAAGCGCATTAATCAGGTCACGCCTGCATTATTCCAACGTTTTCCTAATGCCAAAACATTAGCTGAGGCTACACCAGATATTGTATTCGATTATATCAGAAGCGTAAGTTACCCCAATAACAAAGCCAAACACTTGGTAGGGATGGCCAATATGTTAGTTAATGAATTTAATGATCAAGTCCCCTCAGACATAGATCAGTTGCAAAAAATGCCCGGCGTAGGTCGTAAAACAGCTAACGTAATTGCCTCAGTAATTTACGACGCTCCTGCAATGGCAGTAGATACACATGTTTTTAGAGTTGCCAATAGAATTGGATTAACCAAAGGCAAAACACCTTTAGCCGTTGAGAAAGATTTGGTTAAACACTTACCAGAGCATACTATTGCAATGGCACACCATTGGCTCATTTTACACGGCAGGTATGTTTGTGTAGCCAGAAACCCTAAATGTAGCATTTGCGAAATAACACATTTCTGCAAATACTTTGAGCAGAATTTTAAGATAAACACCAACAGCATAACATTATAAATATCAAAACAATTTTTCGATAAAATTAACTTTCAGATTTATACTCATTTGGCATAGATGTTGGATAATTATTTGCTTAATCAAAACAAATAATTAAAAAACCATGAAAAAAAACATCTTACCTATCTCTCTTTTAGCCGTAGCGCTTTCTTTAGGAACACAATCTGTGTCGGCACAAATTAAATTAAACAGCAAAAGTATTGGCGCATTAGAAAAAGGCGCAAAAGCTGTTACGTTTTCTGACGCTGATGCCGCAAAATTAGCCACTCAAGCTGTAACTTGGATGGACGCCAACAATCCGGTAGCGTCTGCAAAAGATCCGTACACAATTAGGTTAAACAAGATTTTTGCAAAGCATAAAAACGAAGGTGGCCTTAAGTTAAATTACAAAGTTTATAAAGTTAAAGACGTAAATGCATTTGCATGTGCAGATGGCAGTGTACGTGTATTTTCATCATTAATGGACATTATGAGTGATGATGAATTATTGGGTATAATTGGGCACGAAATTGGCCACGTAGCTAATAAGGACACAAGGGATGCAATTAAAAGCGCTTACACGAGAGAAGCTTTAGCAGATGCAGCATCTTCTCAATCAGGTGCAGTTAATGCCATTTCTGAAAGTCAACTAGGCAATTTTGCAAAGGCTGTATTAGATAGCAAATACAATCGTAAACAAGAAAGCGAAGCTGATGATTATTCTTACGAGTTTATGAAAAAGTATAATTATAAAGTAACTGCCTTGGCTAGTGCTTTTCAAAAATTTGCAGATATGGAGAAAGCTGCTGGATCGGAGAGAACAAAAACCGAGAAGATGTTAAGTTCACACCCAGATAGCGGCAGTAGAGCAGATAAAATTTTAAAGAAAGCTAAAAAAGATGGCTTAGCAAAATAATAGAAAAGCAGTAATTGAATAAAAGGTTGGCATCGTCCAACCTTTTTTAATTTATAGTTTTTACTGTTGCTAACATTAGTTTAATAACAATTTTAAAATATTCCTAATATTATTTGCAATTATTAAAATAAAATTAATATGTTTGCTAAAGTTATTAGTATTTATCAACAAATATATTTAGCCGATACTTATCTTTTATTTTAATTAGATTTACGATCATGAACCCAAACGCAGAAAAATTAAAAGCATTACAACTTACTTTAGATAAATTAGAAAAATCATACGGTAAAGGTTCCGTTATGAAATTAGGTGATGCTGCTGTAGAAGCAATAGATTCCATTTCTACAGGGTCTATTAGCTTAGATATTGCCTTAGGCATTGGCGGCGTTCCAAAAGGACGTGTAATAGAAATATACGGACCAGAATCTTCTGGTAAAACAACATTAGCAACACACATTATTGCTGAAGCGCAGAAAAAAGGCGGTATCGCTGCGTTTATTGATGCAGAGCATGCTTTTGATAAAGGTTATGCCAAAAAATTAGGTGTAGATGTAGATAACTTATTAATTGCACAGCCAGACAATGGCGAGCAGGCTTTAGAAATTGCCGATAACCTAATTCGTTCTGGAGCTATAGATGTAATCGTTATTGACTCGGTTGCTGCATTGGTACCTAAGGCTGAGATTGAAGGAGAAATGGGTGATAGTAAAATGGGTTTACAGGCTCGTTTAATGAGCCAGGCCTTACGTAAGTTAACAGGTACGATTTCAAAAACTGGATGTTGCTGTATTTTCATCAATCAATTGCGTGAAAAAATTGGGGTGATGTTCGGTAATCCAGAAACTACTACTGGTGGTAATGCACTTAAGTTTTATGCCTCAGTACGTTTAGATATCCGTAGAACTTCTCAAATTAAAGATTCTGATGAAGTTGCTGGTAATCGCGTAAAAGTGAAAATTGTTAAAAATAAAGTTGCACCACCTTTTAGAATCGCAGAATTTGATATTATGTTTGGTGAAGGTATTTCTAAAGTTGGTGAAATTATCGATTTAGGAGTTGATTTCAACATCATCAAAAAAGCAGGCTCTTGGTTCTCTTATGGCGATACCAAATTAGGACAAGGTAGAGACGCTGTTAAGCAATTGTTATTGGATAATCCAGAATTAGCTGACGAAATAGAAGCTAAAATCAGAGTAGAAGTAACTGGCGAAAAATTAGAAGAGAAAGTATAATTAAATATGCTCCATTAAAATTGGGCAATTGAAATGAGAAATCTATAGCTATCAATTAGCTAGATTTCTCATTTTTTTTATCTAAAACTTGATGATTTTGGTGCTTCAGGCGCTTTAGCCTTCATAAATTTCTTATCTAGTGTAATGATGGTATAGGTTGCAATTATAATTCCCACAACAAGCAACCCCAAGCCTAAATAGTTTCTTTTTTTGTCTTGTTTAATTAACCAGATTAGAAAAATAATCAATGGTATTAACATTAAACCAAAAAACACATAACTCATTGTTCCCATAACTACAAATATTTAAAAGTTCATTCTCGCCATAGGCGATATTTCTTGCCCTACAAATTCTCCTGCTAAAAATTTATGATAGCCTGCAATACCTATCATTGCTGCATTATCTGTACAATACTCAAACGCAGGTATATAAACATTCCATCCTAATGTATCTCTCATCTCTAAAAGTGCATTCCTTAAACCCGAATTTGCAGATACGCCACCAGCAATCGCAATTTCTTTAATTCCGTAAGTTGTTGCAGCCTTTTTTAGTTTATTAAGTAGAATATTAACAATACTAAATTGTACAGATGCACAGATATCAGCTAAGTTTTCGTCAATAAAAGTAGGATTTTCCTTTTGCCTGTCTCTTATAAAGTACAAAATTGCAGTTTTAAATCCACTAAAACTATAATTTAACCCTTGAATTTGGGGCACAGGAAATTTAAATGCTAAAGGATTTCCTTCCTTGGCATGTTTATCTATCAATGGCCCACCTGGATATGGTAGGTTTAAGATTTTTGCGGTCTTATCAAAGGCCTCCCCAGCTGCATCATCCAACGTTTCACCAACAATTTCCATATCAAAATAGTCTTTAACCAACACAATCTGCGTATGTCCGCCAGAAACGGTTAGGCATAAAAACGGAAAATTTGGTTTGGGATCATCAATAAAATGGGCTAAAATATGCGCCTGCATGTGGTTAACAGCTATTAGAGGTAAATCTAATGCCAAAGCAAAAGATTTAGCAAAAGATACTCCCACTAATAATGCGCCCAATAAACCAGGTCCTTGTGTAAAAGCTACACCTTTTAGCTCATTTTTGTTAACTTTAGCAATTGCTAAAGCTTGTTGAACAGCAGGTACTATGTTTTGTTGATGAACCCTGGATGCCAATTCTGGAATTACCCCTCCATAATTTTCATGAATTGTTTGGTTTGCAATAACATTGGCAGTAATTTTGCCGTTGTTACATACAGCAACAGATGTTTCATCGCAAGAAGATTCTATGGCAAGTATTACAGACACGTTGATTATTATTAAGCTACAAAACTATTAAAAAACTATTAAAAATTCTGCTTTGGGTCGTAGCATCAATTATATTGTTGCTTGCAATTGTACTATTCTCGCTTCAATTTAAGCCTGTGCAAACTTATGTCGCAAAAAAAGCAGCTGCATATTTATCAAAGGAGCTTAAAAGCACAGTTACCATTGGTGGTTTATATGTTAAACCATTTAAATCTGTAGTACTTGAGGATTTAGTTGTAATCGACCTTCAAAAAGACACACTTGCAAATTTCCCCAAATTTCTGGTCGATTTGAATAGGCTTTCATTAAAGGAAAGGATATTGGATGTAAATACCGTACAGGTTAATAATGGCTCGTTCTTTTTAAAAGAAAATAAAGATGGCTCATCAAATTTAGATTTCATTATTGACTATTTTGATAGTCCTGCTCCTAAAACGCCTAAAAAGAGGAAATTCCAATTTCTATTTGATCGTATTATTCTTAATAACGTACACTTTAAATACAAAAGCCTAAAAGTTGACACTGTTATTAAAGGTGTAAATTTTGAGGATATTGACGTTACCAATTTGAATGGAATATTTGAAAAATTAAATACCAATGGGCATATTCTACAAGCCAACATCAAAAACTTAACCCTGAAAGAAAAAAGTGGTTTTTACTTAAAGAACTTGTCTGCTTTTACCACCATTGATACCAATGCAATAGAATTGCAAAAACTAATGCTGGTTACTAATAAAAGTAGACTTACTGATTACTTTCAGATGAAGTTTGGCAAATTTAAAGACTTTAATGATTATGTAAATAAAGTAAGGATGAAGGCTAATTTCAAAAATAGCCACATTTCATCGAGCGACATTGCCTTCTTTACACCTGCTTTAAAAAACATGAAGCTCGACTTGGATATTGATGGACAAATAACGGGCTTGGTGAATAATCTTAAAGCGAAAAAGCTTTCACTTAAGGCGGGTAAAGCCACTTATATTAAAGGCGATTTTAGCATGAAAGGACTTCCGAAATGGGAAGAAACTTTTATGGATATGAAAATCGAAATGGCGGGAACTAACAAAAGAGATCTTGATGAAATTTTGACCGATATTACCGGGAAGAAAGTAAAATCAATACCCGATATTGTAAACAAATTCGGAAACGTTAACTTCAATGGCTCATTTACTGGTTTCCAGAGTGATTTCATCGCCTATGGCGAATTTAAAACAAAGCTTGGCCGCATCAAATCTGATGTGAACATGAAGATTGATAAAAAAGGCATCCCATCTTACACAGGGAATGTGAAAACTTATGACTTTAACATTGGTGATTTACTGAATGAAAAGACATTAGGAAAAGTTACTTCAGAACTTTACGTGAAAGGTAGAGGTACAGAAATTAAAGATTTAACTGAGCAACTAAACGGGGACATCAACTACATAGATTTTAATGGCTACAGATATAGAAACGTTAAGATTAACGGAACTTTTGAGAAGAAATACTTTGATGGAGATTTAAAAATTAATGACAAAAATATTCAATTAGATTTCGACGGTGGTGTAAACCTAAATCCTAAATTACCCGTTTTCAACTTTAAGGCAACTATTAAAAATGCACGTTTAAAAACCTTAAAACTTGTTAAGGATTCGCTAATGGTTGACGCCGTTTTTAGCACCAATTTTTCTGGCAATAACTTAGATAATATTCAGGGAGACCTATCTATACAAAAAATTGTACTGAATAATGTTAAAGGAACATATAATATCGACTCTGTTCAGCTTAGTGCAAGTGGCATTGGCATAGACAGAAGTCTAACAGTTAAATCGGACATTTTAGATGCAAGTATTAAAGGACAGTATGACCTTAACAGTATCGTTTCTTACTATAAAGCCATTGCAAAAACTTATGTACCGTCTTTAGATACAGAAATTATAAAATACAAAACGCAAATTTTTGATTTTAGGTTGAGGATAAAACGTTTTGAACCTATTGCCGAATTAATTGCCCCTGGCTTAACCATAGATGATCAAGCTTTGCTTGTTGGAAATTTCGATTCGAGAAACAATACGGCAACCCTAAATGGAGCAATAAAAAAACTAACCTACAAAGGCATAACTGCAAACAATATTATTATTGATGAAAATACAACCTCTACGCAGTTACAGGCAATCATAACTTCAGATAGGGTTGATCTAAATGACAGCTTGTACATCAAAAACGTGAATATTCTGAGTGTGCTTAGAAGGGATAGTTTGGCACTAAACGTTAAATTATCAAACGCAGACGATGCAAATCAGCTGGATTTAAATGGTTTGGTAGAATTTGCTGGCGACACTACTGCTAAAATTAGCATTTTACCTTCTAACCTAAAAATTAACAGCGAAGATTGGACCATCCAAGAGAAAGTCCGTATCAATTTTAATAAAGGAAAAACCGAAATAACCAATTTTGATTTAAGTAATGGCAAGCAGTTACTAACTATTGATGGTATTCTTTCAGACGACCCTAAAGATTTATTATTGGTTGGCTTTAAAGATTTTAATCTAAAAACACTAAATCCATTTGTTAAAACTTTAGGAATTAAGCTAGCTGGAAATGTAAATGGAAAAACACGTTTATACGATGTAATGAAGTCGCCGAGAATAAATGATAGTTTAGCTATCGATTCCTTATCGTTTAACGACACTTACATCGGAAAGTTGACGGATACTTCATCATACGATAAAGTAAATAACCTAGCCAATATTTACACTCAAATTCTAAGAGACGATAAAGAAACTTTTAAGGTAACGGGAAACTTAAACTTAGAAGATAAGCAAATAGATTTAAATATTAAGCTAGACGACAGTAAGCTAACGGTATTAGAACCATTTGTTAAAAAACTAGTATCCAATCTAAAAGGAAATATATCTGCAGATCTAACTGTTAAAGGGCCTTTTGAAAAGCCTCAAATCAATGGAGAGCTCTCTTTCGATAAGGGACAGCTCACTGTTAACTACCTAAAAACTGCCTATACCTTAAATGATGGTGTTGAGGTTGACAATAGTGTAATTAAAATTAATGATTTAGTACTACAAGATGCGGATGGGAATGAAGCTACTGCAAATGGTACGGTTGATTTAAATAATATCGATAATCCCAACATTCAAGTTAATTTAGAGGCTACTAATTTTATGGGTTTAAATACAACAGCAAAAGACAATTCTGTTTATTACGGAAGAGCCTACGCTACTGGAACGTTCTCTTTTAAAGGTCCAACCAATAAAATGAGGATTGATATTGATGCTAAAACAGAAAAAGGAACCGTATTTAATCTGCCATTAAATAGCTCAGAAACTATTTCAGACAAAGATTTTATCACTTTTGTAAGTAAGGACACTACTCAAATTGTTAAAAAACAAACCAGTTTTGATGGTTTAACCATGAATTTTAAACTCAGGGTTGATCCCAATAGTACTGCAAATATTTACACTGTTTTGGGTAAACTAAGTGGTAAGGGGAATGCAGAGTTGGAGCTTAAAATTACGAGTGTTGGCGATTTTGAGATGAAAGGTGATTATATTATTGAAAGTGGTATTTTTGATTTTACCGCTCAAGAAGTAATTAACAAAAGGTTTGACATTAGACAAGGCGGAACTATTAGATGGACCGGAAATCCTACAGCAGCGCAAATCAACTTAAAAGCAATTTACGCACTTAGAGCGAGTACAAGGGATCTTTACAGAGCAGCAAATCAAGACCAAACATCTAACGTTAACGAAATAGTGCAAACTGAGGTTGAGATGGGCTTAACTGGCTTGTTATTACAACCAGATATTAAACTAGACATTTTCTTCCCAGCCAATCCGGCGATTAAAGAGAAACTACTTTCTTACTTCAACGATGGTAATAACTTAAATACCCAGGCCTTAAGTCTTATTATACAACGTAGATTTGCGCCTGGATCTGGACAAGAAAATATTGGCCAACAATTGGGGTCGATTGGTACAAGTACAGCTACAGAGCTATTATTCAATCAATTTAATAATTTACTTTCTGCGTTAAATTTAAATTTCGTTGATATCAACGTGCGTTCATTTAATGAAGCAAGTGCATCATTTAAACTGTTTGATGGAAGGGTAATTTTAAATGCCGGAATTATGAACACTCAAAATGCTAACGACTTAAGGTTTTCTAAAGATAATGTGGGTAGAGAAGTAGAGATTTTAGCTTTAATTAAAAAGGATGGAACTTTGATCGGAAAACTGGCCAATAAACCACCTACACAACAAAGTATTTTTGCCAATCCGGGTATTGATCAGAATACCAATGTAAATTCGTTTGGGCTAATCTATAGCCAACAGTTCGACTCTTTTAGTGAGTTTATTCAGAAAGTTACCGGAAAGTATAAAAGAGATCAGAAAAAGAAAGAAGCAGAGAAGGCAAAACAGTTGCTGAATAAGGATGCCATTATCAACGAAAGCAAAAAAAGTCAAAAGAAATAATCTTCTGACTTTTTAAATTAGCAATAGCTTATATGCTAAGGGTTCATTATCTGATGACCCATTTTGTCACGTTTGGTTTTTAGATAGGTCTCGTTGTGTTGATTGCTTTTAATCTCGATGGCTATGTTCTCTACTATTTCAAGCCCGTATCCAATTAATCCAGCTCTTTTAGTTGGGTTATTAGACATTAATCTCATTTTAGTAACGCCTTGAGCTCTTAAAATTTGCGCACCTACACCATAATCACGTTCATCTCCTTTAAAGCCCAACTCAATGTTCGCTTCTACAGTATCAAAACCAGCATCTTGCAGATTGTAAGAACGTAATTTATTTATTAGCCCAATACCTCTGCCCTCTTGGTTCATGTACACAATAACACCTTTACCTTCTGCTTCAATCATCTGGAAAGCTTTATGCAATTGTGGACCACAATCGCAACGGCAAGAACCAAATATATCTCCAGTAACACAAGAACTATGGATGCGAGTTAAAATAGGCTCACCTTCTTCCCATTCGCCTTTACTAATGGCTAAATGAGTTGCATTATTACTCAATTGCGTGTAGGCAGTCATTTTAAAATCTCCCCATTGGGTTGGCAAACTTACACTTACCTCTTGTCTAATTAAACTTTCTGCTGCTAAACGATAAGCTATAAGATCTTTAATAGAAATAATTTTAAGTTGGTGTTGCGCTGCGATGATCATCAGATCTGGCAAGCGAGCCATAGTACCATCCTCATTCATGATCTCTACCAAAACTCCTGCAGGTTCAAAACCAGCTAAACGAGCAATATCTACAGTTGCCTCTGTATGGCCAGTTCTTCTTAAAACGCCTTCTCTTTTAGCTCTTAATGGAAAAATATGTCCTGGTCTACCTAAATCTTCAGGCTTAGTATTCGGATCGATTAATGCCTGTACGGTTTTAGCTCTATCATGTGTAGATATTCCAGTAGTACAACCATGTCCGATTAAATCTACTGATACTGTAAATGGTGTTTGATGCAATACCGTATTGTTTTGAACCATTAAATCTAACTTTAGCTCATCGCACAAGTCTTCGATTAATGGCGCACAGATTAGTCCACGTCCGTATTTAGACATGAAATTGATCACTTCGGGTGTTACATTTCTTGCTGCTGTTAAAAAATCACCCTCATTTTCACGGTCCTCATCATCAACAACAATTATTATTTTACCAGCCTTGATATCTTCAAGAGCTTCGTCTATGGTATTTAATTTAATTTCCATTTTCAATATTGCTTACTCACAAAGGCCTGTAGCCTTAAAATAGTTTACAAAGTTACAATCTTTACTATCAATAAAATGATCTAATTAATCATAGCTAAGTAATCAAAAATACACAGATATTAACGCCTGCTAATTATTAGCATCTAACTTTTTGCGTTTAAATATGCTTAATAAGAGTTGTTTATAATAATCGATATCAAACAAGGCCGAATCTACTGTAGCCTTGTAAGTTAAAAAGATACCCAAAGGCGTAAGTACAATAATTGCCATCCACATCCCAACAATAGGGTCTAGGGATCCTTCCTTAGCCGATTTTTCAGCTACTGTAGAGATGATATGGTAAATTAAGAAAAACACCACTGCAATTACAACTGGTAAGCCCAAGCCACCTTTTCTGATGATTGCCCCTAATGGTGCACCTATAAAGAAGAGTAATAAACAGGAAAAAGCCAACGTAAACTTCCTCAAATACTCAACCCTTGATACAATGATTTCCTTATTCTTATCATTATACTCTAAAATAGAGTTATTAACCACCTGTTTTACACTCGATGTCATGTCAGCCGCATTTTGCAAAGTTTGTGTACGATCCTTTTTTGGAATCGCATTCAGTATTGATCCCCTGATCAACTTTATTGGGCTTTTTACTTTTGTAAATCCTTTAACAAAATTGCTGGTTTTATAATAGGCTTCGGTATTAATTTTAGTAACCCGATTGGTACTATCAAGCCTTTTAGATATGGAGTCTCTTCGTTTGGCCAAACCATTAAGGTTAAGCATTGGTGCGTTGTTTCTAAAGCTGGCCTCTTCGGTTCTACTCATTTTCCCAAAGGTCGAAAAATCTAATTTAACCTCTGTTTCTTTAAATCGCATACGGGTAAATGCTTGTCTGGGATCAAAAGCGCCATTCCGACCGGCTGCTTCTTCGTACCTAATTCCATCTTTAAGCGTTAACACCATAAATTTATCATCGCTAGTTTTGGTCATTCTTCCTTCTTTTGCAATTATAATTTTAGGAATGCCATTATTGCCACTATGATCATAAATCATAATCCCATATAACGAATCTACACCACCTTGCCCTTTACGCTCTACGCGAATGGCATAGCCAGGTATACTATTATTAAATACCCCAGGCTTAATTAAAAAAGATAATTTTTTATTTCTAATGTCGAATAGAAGGGAATAATATTTGGTGTTTGCTTTAGGCAACATGTAATCGGAGAAGAAAAAAGAGCCAATTGCTAAACCTATAATCAGCACAAACAATGGCCTCATGGCTTTTTGTAGAGAGACCCCAGCAGATTTAATAGCAACCAACTCGTAGTTTTCACCCAGCGTACCAAAAGTCATGATAGAAGAAAGCAAAACCGATAAAGGCAATGCCATAGCAACGTTAGCTGCAGATGCATAGAGCATTACCTCGGCTATTGTATACCACTCAAATCCCTTCCCTATCAAATCATCAATATATTTGAAGAGGAAAAACATCAATAAGATAAACATCACAATAAAAAATGTGACAACAAAAGGCCTGATAAATGCCTTAATTAGCAGTAGATGTATCTTTTTCAATATGCAAAGATAGGCAATACCGACGAAAAATTATCCACCAATTACACTCAGCAGATAAGTTATTTGGTTATCCCAAATTTGCGTTTTTTCTGCACGTGTTTCATCGGTAGCAAAATCTGTAATTGATAGCGCTACATCATTTGTTAATTCATCCTGAACTATTTCCATCTCAAAATAACAATGAGGTTCATCATCAAGCCATTTAAACTTAACTAGTTTATTTTCTTTAATGCTTAGCATTTTTGCTTTCTGAACTTCGTCATCCCAGGTAAAAGTATATACCTGATCTCTAAAAATAACATCGTCTGCAAACCATTGCGACAGTCCATTTGGCTCGCTAATAAAACTAAATAGTATACGTGGAGATGATCTTAACTCATATTCTAGCGTAAATTTTTTCTTTTCTGACATCTTTAAACACCTATATCTTAAAATATTGGACTATTTTTTTAATTATTATTTCTAAAGAAAAGTAATTTATTCTATATTTGCAACTCTTTAAAAAATAGTATTCCACAATCGGGTATTATTTTGAATTTGGCGAGGTAGCTCAGTTGGTTAGAGCGCAGGATTCATAACCCTGAGGTCACGAGTTCAACTCTCGTTCTCGCTACATAAGGAAACAGCATATATTTGTTGTTTCCTTTTTTTATACCCATAAACCTGTGTATCCACATTCCAGTCTGCAAGAATGGTACAGAACAGATCACTTACCATTTCCGACAACTTGCAACTTTGGAAGCTTGTCCCAATAACTGTCGTTTAGCTTATCTGCTCTGACCCATGCCCAGCATCCCTTCTAGCAGTGGTAATAGGGGGTACCTCCTACACCATCAGCCTGATTTAATCTAAACTTAATATGTGCAAGGTTATTTTCATCTTTTTTTCGATTTCCCCTCGTATTTTTGCTCAAGGTAATCCTACATGGGATTATACCTTAAGAGTAAATTTAAAAAATGTACCCTTTAAATCTTTAACCCTCCTAGATTATAGATCAAATCATAAAATCATCATTAAAGGGTCGGCTCTCTTGCACGTACCAACTTTTGGCGACTATTTTTATTGGTTTCCCCTATCAAAATCTATATTCCATTTTCAATAACACAAATCTTGGCAGAAGCCTGTATTCAGTTGTTGAGGTTGCAATATCACTTATTGTAAAAGTTCTAAATGTATTTGTATTGAACAAGTTTTTACCAGAAAGCATCAGCGTAAGTTTGTTTTCCTTTACCGTATATCTAGCATCAAAATCTAAGAAATAAAAAATTTTGTCTTTTTCTAAATTCCCGAAGTAATAGCGTTCTGAACTGAGGTCAATATCCAGTTTCTTGTTAAATGTAAAGGTCATATCTAAAAAACTGACATTATTGGTGAATTTATTTCTTATAGTAGTTTCTATTTTGTTTGTTGACCACATACTACCAAAATGGAAGTTCAATAACCCCCCAAATGCGGTTCTATATTCCATGCCATAGTTATAGTTAATTGAGTTAACTTCCCTAAGTTGAGCGTTGTTCACCATATTTTTGAATTCTGATTGTGTGTAGCCGAATTTTACCTTAATGTTGCTTTCCAGTTTTTTTAAAAAAAAATCTAAAGAAGTACTTGCATTAAATAACTCCCGATCTTTAATCATAATGGCTTCTGACTGTGTGAAATTTTGATTGATTAAGGTGTTGGTTGAAAAGAAATCGTGATTTTTAGTGTACACAAATGTAGTATTGGCAAAAAATCGGTCGCTCCAATTGCCTAATTGATAATTTAAGAACAAGGCATTAGCATCTAACTGACTTAAATCGCCAAGACCGCTAGAAAAATTCCTAAAACCCGTTAATATAAAATTATCATATAGATTTATGATATCTGCATTAGTCCTATTCTGCGCATAAGACGTTCGTATTTTATTATTTTTGTCAATTGTCCAATCCAAACCTAAACTCGGATTGACAAAAAAGGGTTGTTGTGCAGTGGATTGATTGTTTTGATCTATAGTGTTAAATAATTGATGAACGGATAGATTGGCAATAAGGGCAATTTTATCTAGATTGTATTGATACTTTCCCTTAGCATAGATATCGTTAACAGTATAGGTGAGATCATTTTGAAAGCCTTGCGGATTACTGATCATTGTTGCGTTTTCAAAAAGTGAAAATTTACTGTTAAGTACGTCGCGCCTATAAGAATTACCAAGTTCTAGCTCTAAAAGATTTTTACTTTCTTTTCGGTCCAAGAGATGGGCTTCAAAACCAGCAAAGGTCATTTTTTGGTTTAAATTTTGCCCAACATTGTTTATATTAATGTTTGGAAATAAATCTCCAAACAAGAACAGATTGACCGAATAATTTTGTGGTGCAGTTTCACGAATAAAACGACCTGTGAGTAGCAGTACTTTTTTGTCGTTAAATTTAGCGGTGTAGCTTATTTTTTGGTCTAACAGTTCTACAGGATTATTTAACTGCTCAATGGTGGACTGTCCATTAAAGAACAGATCAGAATTACTCAAAAAGTTAGCGTTTTGATACTTTGTAAAGCTCTCTATCATCTTACTTTCAGAAACATTATAGGTTAGATCAGCTTTTCCAAAACCGATTTTATTACTATTATGAAGTTGATAATCTTCGCTGTTGGTAAAGTTTAAGCCATTTACCGAAACATTATCCGCACGATTTCTGAAAAAATCCAATTGATCCCCATTGAAAAACCCGAGCGTTTTAATTTTCAGCTTTTCGGACGGGTTAAAAATGGCATTTAGCGAACCCATTTCTACATTGTTAAACGTAGTTCTGCTTCGTTTAAAGTTGGGTGGACTAGCAGATAGGCCAATGAGCTGCGATATATTTTGATCATCGCCTATGCTTGAAGGCTCGTTAGATCGCATTGGTCTAATGAGGTGATTGATATCTCCCGTGGCATCATAGCCAATATTATTAAAATTGGTTAAGAAATAGTATTTATTTTTCTTGCCAAAATTCATTAAGTTGGCTTTGCCAAAATACCTGTCTTTATCAGCAAACGCATCGTATCCCAATGTCATATTACCAAACCATATATGTTTGGCATCATCATTTAGTTTTAGGTTCAAGGCAACACGGTCACTTTGTTCAACGCCTTTTAACAGGCGATTGTTTGAATAGTTTTGAAGCAACTCAATCTTATCAATGGGTTTTGCAGGCATATTTTTGGTCAGAATTTTATACCCGCGTTCAAAAAAATCATCGCCTTCTACCATCACCTTTTCAACTTCTTGGTTTCCCACTTTGATCGTACCATCTGCTTCGATGGTTAAACCAGGTATTTTTTTTAATAGATCCTCAACTACTTCTTCATTACCTTGTGCAAAGGCTTTGGCATTGAATACAATGGTGTCCTTTTTTTGAACAATATCTTCTAGTCGTACAATAACATCGTTTAAGGCGATAGATTCTTCTTTTAATATTGTATTAAAATTTTTAATTTGATTTGCATCTAATACTTCAACTATAATTTCCTGTTTTGCAAAACCTAAAAATGAGAAGCTTAACAGAAATTTACCGCTAGTTTTTGGCTGTAATGAATAAAAACCATTTTCATTAGTGCGTGTATAAGCAACAAAGCTACTATCGTTCGCTTTTTTTAGAACAATAGTAACAAATTCAATAGGGGTCTCTTTATGATCTGATACCTTACCCTGTATTTGTGCATTTGATACCTGAGCAAAAAGTAAAAAAACTACTATCCATAAGAGTCTATTTTTTACTATCATTTATTGATTTAGTTTCCCATTCATATGTTTTTTCAGTTCGATATTTCCTGCCGTCGTTGCTTGGTTTCGGTGTCAATTTGCTTCCTTTTGGTAATCTAGAATTTATTTTTTTTGCTAATAACTCATCAAAATTATCTTGCATATAGGCCTCCTCTTTAAGTGTAATTTCGTTTTCCGCAGTTGGTACCTTAATAATTTCTTTAGTGTCAAAGGGTATCTTGATTTCAGTTACATAAAACCGCATCATTTTTTCACTGTCCTCGGCTTCTAAAATCAAGCCCGGTAATCCATGCAATTTCCAGGGTCCAAATGGCACGGGAATGTCGTAGGTAAACCAGGCAGTATAATCACGGCCTCTAAAACTGCCTGCAGCTTTAGTAGCGGTATACTTTCCTATTTTTTTTGTTGTGGTCTCTATTTTCCAGTTTATAGCTAACCAATCTTCCTTAACAATAAATGCTTCACTAATTGAATTTTTTGGTCTTCTTGTAACCATCAGGTTGTTTTTTATATTTCTATAAATTCTGCCTCCCAAAGAATCGCCATAGGGTAATGTGAAATTAAAACCATCGTCTATTTTTTCAACTTTTATAACTGGTTCACTAGTTTGTCCTATATTAGCCAAGAGGCTTTCATAGCTATTGAAGTAAACTGTCATATCTACACTTCTATTCCTTTGTTTTTTATCAGGATAGTAGCTTTTATAAGTTACAACTCCTGTAAATCCGGTTTGGGCATGTAGTTCAACAACAGTAATAAAAAGAATAAAAACTAGCAGGATCAATCTAGGAATATTTTTCATAGTTCTAATATTTGAGGTAATATATTAATTATAACAGTGTTTCATCCAGGAAACGAAGAATCAATCATATCAAAGATGTTGTCCCAACTACAATTATCATTTGAGTACCAAAACGAATCAGAAGTAGCCATAAAAAGTCGAACATTAACCTTCTTATCTATAAATCCATCTGCTTTTGCGACTATCCTGTTTAATAACCAATATCCTCGAAAGCGCGACATTAAGACGAATATACGAACGAATTCATCACTAAATAACTGAAGCGAGCCAATCGGTAAAAGAACTGAGAAGCATCCTGTTCTTTGTTCGCAAATCGCAAACAAATAACAGTTAGATAACTCACTAAAGTATCTTTATATCTAAGATGGCGATTCATTTTAATAATCGCAATATAATTAAGCGAATTATTGCTATTATAATTTTTGTTCACGTTACGTGAACAAAAATTAAGTGAACATGGAGCTATCATGCCAATAGCATTGCTGCTTTCTGCTCTGCGATTTCAAAACGACATTGGTTATTTATTAGAGTTTATTAATAAGCATATAATCTACCAAAATTCGTTTCTTGAGAGTTGTCTGGGGAGGAATTAATTTGATACTTATAGATTGATATATATATTTATCTTTGAAAAGTATCAATCCCTCTTGAAACCAATTAAAAATCATATCATCTCCATTTGGTTGTCAATTATTGGCAATGCTAGTCAATTCTCTTTAGAAGCTAGGATTTTACATGCCATAACCATGGTTGCCATATTTACTTCTTGCATAAATGCAGCCATGAACTTCTTTTTAGGATTGATCCTTTATTCAATGGTAATGGGCCTAATAATTATCACATTATTTCTAGGTTATTACCTTTCTAGATACAAGTACAAGCATAGCCTGGCTATAGGTATAATCGCATTAGTTTCTAATTTTGTCTGCAGCATTACCTATTTTGCAACAGAAGGGTCAGAGAGTGTGAATCTATTTACTTTTATATTAATCATATTCTTATTAAGCGTTCTCACATCAAAAAAACAATTCAAAATCTGGATACCACTTAATCTAGTTCTAGTTGCTTCTTTGTTTCTGTTAGAATATCATTATCCAAATCTAGTAAAGCCATTATATACAAGTAGAAACCATAAATTAATTGATATAGCCCAAACTTGGATGGAAGCTGCGATTATGATTGCCCTGATCACTACCTATGTAAGAAATAATTATAATCGTGAAAAGGCTCTAGCAAATAATAGACTATTGGAATTACAAGAGATAAACAACACAAAAAACAAACTATTTTCTATAGTTGCCCATGATCTAAGAGCTCCGCTAGCATCGGTAGAAAACTACCTTTCTTTATTAAACAAAATTGATCTAGAAACCGAAGAAAAGAAAGCCATAGAACAAAATTTATTAGCATCAACGAAACAAACTTCTGAAATGCTTCAGAACATACTACATTGGTCAAAAGATCAGATGCAAGGCATAACAGCTAGTTTAACCGAATTATCTTTAGATGAAACACTGGCACACACGATCAGCTTACAACAAAATTTAGCAAAAGAAAAAAACATTCAACTGAATTATAAAATTACAAACAATATTAAGGTTATTGCGGATTCTGATATGCTTCAATTGATCATTAGAAACTTGCTTAATAATGCCATCAAATTCACTTCCCCTGGTGGCGACATAAATTTAAATGCAACAGCAGATACAAACACCTGTACCATAGCTATCGAAGATAATGGAATTGGTATTAGCGAAGAAGAGCGTCTACAAGTATTCTCCCTAAAAAATAAAGGTACTTACGGTACACAACAAGAGAAAGGAGTTGGCTTAGGGCTTATGCTTGCTAAAACCTATACGGAGTTACAAAACGGCAAAATTTGGTTCGAAAGCAACTCAATAGGTGGAACAACTTTTTTCGTCAATATTCCACTAGCCATTTAAATACTTATCTCAATTTTGATTAATGGGTCTTTTAAAGACATATCATTTTTTTAATGCTTAACTTCTATTAAAAAACTAATTAAAACTACCATCACCTCTTCTTATCATTTGTCTGCCATTACGAGATTGTACGCCAGTCCATTTTTGCAAGCGAACACTTGCTCTTATCATAAAATATCTGCTCAAAGCATTGGTTTTAGTATCCACATATCCACCGTCATCAGAATTTGTCCTTGCTACAAAATTGTTTTGATTAAGAACATCAAATGCTTGGAGCGTAACTGAAGCTCTACGTTTCCACAATTCCTTCTGCAGGTAGCTATTTACTACAAATGGATTTGAAGTTACATTGGCAGATATACCACTTACAAAATTTTTGCTTGCGCTATAACCTATTATCCAGCTTTGCCATGCAATAAATTTCCCATCTATATTAAGAGATAATGTTTTTGTTAAATTTCCATTTGCCCCAATCTGCGTTGTATTAGATTTAATGAAACTATAACCCACATTCGGATTAACCTCAATCCATTCGTTTGGATTAATACGGGGCCCAAATCTATTATTCATATTCCATGAAGAAGTAGTATAAGATACATCTCTTGCCATTGCGGCATTATGGTTATGGTTTACACTACCACTTAATGAAAGATTGTACTTTCTATTGGCCAATTGTTTGCTGATTGAGTAATTACCTCCCACTCTATACACTCCTGAGGCATTTGTAAATCTGGTCTCATACGCAGTTACACCATCTTGTATAATAGGTACCGAATTTCTGATTACTGAATTATCAATAAAAGTTGCATTCATGTTTATTGAATAATTTAACTTAGAATTAGCAAGATAGTTGTTGTAAGAAGTATTGATAGAATGATTAAATGTTGCTTTTAAATTCGGATTACCTACAACAGGACTTTGTGGGTTAGATACATCTCTTACAGGTTGAATCTGATCAAATGTAGGTTCACTAGCATTACCAGAGTAATTGATCTGAACACTGTGCTGACGAGACCATAGATACTGAAATCTTGCAATAGGAATTACATTAAAGCTACTTCTATGGGTGGTGGTTCCTAAACTTACTTTAGTCCCACTTAACAATGCCGGTACACCAGTAACACCAACTGAGAACCTAACTTTAGATGCGTTATTTATTCCATAGCGGTAATTTAATGCAATTCTACTCTGCATAAACGAATAATCATAAATATTGCTCAATGAATCTACAGGCGCAAAATTTCCATTACTTAAAATATCGCTGGTAATTGCCTCATTATCGTAAGAATTATAATTAACCTGACCATTAAATTCAAACTGAGATTTTGTATTGATGGGCTCTACGTAGGTTAAACTGGCTCGATAAGTATTTTGCAAATTATCTCGTTCTACCAAGCGATGTGTAATTAATTGTTTTTTTACAACATCAGTAGCTCCTTCATATTCAATTGTATTTTGGTTACGGTCCGACTCAGATTGTTGATTATTTGAATTAAAATTAAGCTGTAAGGAGAGATTTCTTCTTCTGTTGGTAAACATATGCTGATAAAACAACACACCTTCTACACTAGGTCGCGTATTTAGTCCACTATTAGAACTTAAAGCATCTTGGTACACACCACCCCTTTGAATAGTATTAGACTGTGAATTGGTTAGTGCAGATGTATAATTGATTGTTGGGCTAAATCTGATATAATTATTACTGTCAAGATCAGCTTCTAACTCAAAATTAAAGTTATGTGTCTTGCTGTCATTATTCCCTTCGCTATCGCTGTTAACGAATAAAGGTTGGGTTGTATATGTTTTAGGTATGGTTGAAGGAAGTATCTCTACAGGTACGAAACGTAAAGATTCGCTACTATTTAGTGAATTTACATTATTGAAATTATACCTGTAATTAGCATTTACCTTTACTTTTTTACTTAGCTGATCACGATAAGAAAAGGAAGAATTCCCATTATTAGTAGTACCACCAGATCCACCACCTCCATTTCCGCCACCATTACCTCCTCTACCACCTCCACCACCATTATTGCCACCACCATTACTTGTAGTACCTCCAGCAACACCGTTAACGGTATTATTTAACCTGGCATTTACACCAATTGTTTGGTTGGCATTTATCCTAGTAGCGAATACCGAACCTTCATAACGTTCATTATTACCAGCCCCTCCTGTTAAATTGGCGGTATTACCTACAGATTTATCAGCTCGTGTAACAATGTTTAGTATCTTTTCCGGATCACCATCTTTAACTCCAGTTCTTGCAGCTTGGTCTCCATAGTCATCAACCATTTGGATTTTCTCTACTATTTCTGCCGGTAAATTTTGTATCGCTGTCGCAACATCTCCACCTAAATAGGTCTTACCATTAATCTTTGCCTTAGCAACAGCAGTACCTTGGTGTATAACAGATCCATCAGTTCCCACCTCCATACCTTCCATCTTTTTCAGCAATTCGTCTACAGTAGCTCCTTCTCTAACAATATAATCTTTCGCTCTGTACTCTACCGTATCGGTTTTATACGTAATAGATGGGGCTCCGTTAACTACCACTTCATTTAATGTATTTAACTCACCTTTTAACACTATCGGATCCATCACAATTCTAGCTACAGCATCATTTTGTTGATACTTGCCTACTAACGTTTTGTATCCTATACTTTTTATAGTAAGTGTATAAGAAGCCGATTTAACATTCTTAAACACAAAAATTCCATCTTCATTTGTACCAGTGGATATGGTGTCTTTTCCAGAAACCAGCTTAACACTAGCATAAGGAACGCCAGTATCAGTTGTATCTTTTACAATACCACTAATTTCCCGCACTAAAAGCGCTTGAGGCGTTTGTGGCTTGGCTGGGGTTTGTGGAGTTTGCGCATACAGCTGATTTGCAAAACTGGTAAATAGAATAAAAAATATAATGCCTTTAAAAATCTGAGCTAAAGATTTAGGGTAAAGATTGGTCATGTTGAAAGCGTAAGGTATAAAAGAGAAGATTAAATTATTTATTTATTAATGTGTACTTACCCCAAAAATCTGTTGGGCTCATCATATCGGTTGTACTGTTTGTTCCGCCACCAAATCCACCGCCTCCGGGTCTGGCTCCACCACCAAAATTACCACCACCATTTCCTCCAAAATTGCCTCCATTTCCTCTACCAGCATTACCTCCTCCACCCCCAAAACCCATGGCGCTAAGCCCATTCACTTTAATCTGATAAACAAACTCCTTTTTATCGTTTATAGATAATTCCAATAAACTTAGTGGAATAGCTAATTCGTAAACATACGTACCCTTTGCATCAAAAGCCCCAAACGCTTTTATACCATATTCGTTATAAATTGATACCAAAGTGTCAGTAATTGTCTTAAAACCACCAACTTTAACCTCCTTAACGGTTGAGAGCTGCTCTTTTCTAGTAACTAAAGCAGCCGAATCCCTTTGTTGTGGGGTTTGTTGGGTTCTATTTTGGAAGCCACCTTGACCACCTTGCCCACCTTGCCTATTCTGTCCTTGTCTACCACCACTTTGTACTCTTTTAATTAGGGGGTAAGTAACACTATAAGATTCTTTTTCCTTCTTTTTGCCCTGGGTGTTCACACTAAAAGTTATTCCACCAGCTAATATTTTATTGGTATTCGATGAACTCGCCGATTTTAATACCAGATATAAGTTCTTTTCGTCATTAGCAATTGAATAAAAAATTTCAGTTCTTTTATTTTCCGCTGCAAAAGTATCATTCCACTCCATTAGCTTTCCATCTACTTTAATAGAAGTAGGAGCGTTTAAATTCGTTGTTTGGATGTCTGGTAGCTTTTGTGCAAATGAGCAAAAAGCAATTAGGTTTAAAATTAGAACAATGTAAATTCTTTTCATATCAATCAAAAATGGTATTAACACTAGGTTTAACTGATAGACTAATTAATTTCTCAATAGCTTAATGATATTTCAGGTAGCAAATCACATTTAACGTTAAAATCTTGTAAAACGCTAAAATTTATATCTATAGCGAGGTGTTGTAACATTCCATCTCTAAATTGTTACCGAAAAGGGGAAAAAAAACCCTGGTTTTCGATAACCAGGGATTGTATATAAGAAGTAAGTACTACTATTTAGACGACTGATAAGTTTCAGCTAGCTTTAATGCATTATATGCATTCACTATGCCACCACTTACACATATCTCAGAAAATAATACCCTAACATTTTCATTTTTCTCGTTTTTGTACTTCACTTTATGGTTTACCTTCACTACAGATTTCATCATAATTTCTCTTACTTGAAATGGCTTAAGTTCAGGATAATAACTTAATATCAATGCAGATAATCCAGAAACAACTGGTGCTGCCATACTTGTCCCATCAAACTCTTCATACTTAGAATCTGGTATAGTAGAATTGATCATAAAACCAGGGGCAAAAACATCAACATTATATTTGCCATAATTCGAGAAAGATGCCTTCAAATCCTCATCATCTTTATAAGAACTTGCCCCAACTTCTATCCAGTTAGTAGCATGAGGTAATTGGTATTTAGCAGAATCTAGAGGAATTGGCTTAGCAAAAGGATCTGGTCTTCTTTGCATTTCCATTCTATTGGTTCCAACATCTGTAGGTTTCGGCTGAAGAAAATCCAATAATGTTTTCTTTGGATGGGCTTTTGCATAGGCCTCTGCTTCAGGACTATCATAATACTTATTTGGATAATTTTCTTCAATATCATTATTAGCATTATCATTACCTGCCGCATGTACTAAAAGCACTCCCTTTTCTTCTGCGTATTTAACAGCATCATCAACAGCTTTCTTATCCCATTTATAACCTTTACCAAAACTCATATTAATTACTCTTGCACCATTATCCACCGCATAACGAATACCATTAGCTACATCTTTATCACGTTCATCACCTTCCGGAACAACCCTAATCGTCATGATGCTCACATTATTGGCCACACCTAAAATGCCCAGTTGATTAGTTCTATTTGCACCAATAATACCCGAAACATGAGTTCCATGATCTGCATTAGGACCAGTAACATCACTATTGCCATAATTTCGATCTGCTGAATTATTATAATCATCACCTACCAATTCTGCACGCTGATCATATTTTTCGTTCAAATTATATTTTAGCATCACTTCTAATTCATGATAACCTTTAGAAATATTTTTGTAGAATTTATCTATTCCGCCATCTTCCTTTGCACCCTTTCTAATAATCTTCTTTACATATTCTTCGGTTTCATCATCAGCTTTGTATTTCTCTATATCTTCTAAAGATGGGATAGCTTTTTTGTTAACAAATGCGACAGAATCTAATACCTTTTTAATGATAATATAAATAGGAAAGGTAGAACTTGCATCGTCATATTTTTTACCAAAATCTGCCACAACTTTCTTATACAATGCATACTCTTTTCTTTCGGTACTATCTAATACCGTACTCGGAATTGTTGATCTATAAATTGGCTCGTATTTACGCTTAATCCTAACCAATTCTAAATTATCATAAGCTAAATTACCTTTTTTAGAACCAATAAAATTCCAACCATGTACATCATCTATATAACCGTTTCCATCATCATCAATTCCATTTCCTGGAATTTCTTTAGCATTTGTCCACAGTACATCTTTCAAATCTTCATGTTTAATGTCAGTACCGCCATCAATTACTGCAACAATAATTTTCTGTTTTGGCTTTTTGTCCTTCAACAATTCTAAATAAGCCTTCTCTGTACTTATCCCGAAATATCCATTGGCAGTTAAATCAAGATTAAACCAATTAGCAGGTAGTTTAACGTTTTTATCCTGAGCAAAAACACTCACACTAATCCCTAAAACAAACGCAAAAAATAAACTAATCTTTAATTTCATTATCAATATCTTTTTTAGCATTAACGCAATTTACAATAATACGGTTTTAAAAAGCTCGAGTGAAGATTTTAACAAAATTTTAACAGACTTAGAAAGAATATATAATTGAGTAAGAAGGTGTTCAAATACGTGGGGTTAATGATTTATGCGAGCAAATATATCAATTAACATTTTAGAAGAGCAATTACAGTTGAGCTATCCATGTCCATCCCGCTTTGCGTAGTACGGCCATGCGCTCTTGCCCACCACGGTACCTACTGCAATCGGGTCTGGCTAACAGAGTGCTGTGCTGCTATTGGGGGTTTTACCCCTCATAGTTTCAGATCCCGGCAATATCCATCTGTTGGCGGAAACCTGTTCACATTTCATCCATTCCCCCCTGTCCGCGCCATCTGCGGGAGGTATG